>ERZ827458.171-NODE-171-length-120981-cov-4.571887_pt1 | contig 120981 bp, 88 predicted proteins | sample MGYA00519706_ERZ827458 | MGnify/ENA primary metagenome ERZ827458 (study PRJEB31778, sample SAMEA3449309) | human gut metagenome | biome: human gut; feature: human-associated habitat; material: faeces | place: United Kingdom | collected 2010/2012 ... | reverse complement strand
AGTTAATAAATATTTGATTTATTAAAAGAACTTACACAGTTTTCTTGACACTCCCGAGGATTAATCATTTGAATAAATTTATTTTGTCCTTTTATGTTTAATTTATTTATTACGATATAAATATAGAAACATGAAGAGAATATAATGATTTCAATTTAAAATACTATTATTTTTTATAACAGAATATAATGCTTTATAATGTAGACTACTTATCTATCGTGTTTATAGAATAGATGAAAATAATTATATGTCAATATTGCTTGACTATACAATAAAATATCCTCTTAGATACAAAGAGAGCAGAACTATTAGACTAACTATAGTTTTGCTCTCTTTTCCAATAATTATTGTTTTGTCCATGTTTGTCCTAAATCTTTAGAACGATAAATAATGTAATCTGTATCACTATCACTTTGTGAACCTTTTGATACTTTCATAATATAGTGACCATTGTCTTCATAAGGAATTTGTAGATAATCATAATCTCCAGTATTCTTTAATTTAATTTGTTTAAATGTTAAACCACCATCTTGAGTTCTATAGACTTCACAATGATCATTACTGGCATTTGTTATACTTATAAAACCAAGTTTTTGATTAAAGAAATGAATACCATTAGCAACACCAATATTATCTAAAAATGGATTTTTATTAATAACTGTTGTTCCATTTTCATCTATTTTCTTCAAACTATAGAAACGACTACCTGCTGCAGCATCACTTACATATAATTCGTATGTTATATTCATGATCTTACTCGAAAGTGAACCCGAATCTTGAGGTACTTCTGATAGAGGTGGTGTATTCTGTTGAGGAGATGTTTCTGGAATTTTTTCTATATCATTGACGTAAATGTAACGGTAAGGATTGGTTGTTCCACTCATGATAGGTTCAATTGAAATCGTATAACCAATGATTTGACGTGTTTGTAATGGTGTAATCATGTGTCCAGTTTTATCAATATAACGGATTCCAGTATTGTTGTATCCCCAATCTCTTTGTCCAAAATAAAGTATATGATAGAGTTCTTGATTTTTAATAAAACTTTCTTTATAAGGAATAACCTTTAAAGCATCTAATAGAGGTTGAAAATCATATTTATCATCAAAGTCCATATCTAAATAATTATTTAAATGAACAACAACTTTATTTTCATTATTTTTTTGATAAGAGACAAGATATGTATTTTTATTATTGTCATATATCATAAAGTGAAAAGATTGAATAATACCATCATTATTATATTTTAATTCAAAAGAATCATTTAAATAAATTTTATTTGAAATATCAAATTCTTTAATGAGATCATCCATAAATATAAGAAAACCGCCATCAAATAAATTATCATTTGTTATAGTTAATTGCTTTTTATTAAAGAAATCATTAAGATAAAATCCTAATTCACCTTCATAGCGAGTCGCCATATGAAAAATCTTATATCCACTCCATGATGTTACAACAAGCATAACAACAATAGCAATTTTAAGGTAATATTTATAAGAGATAGTCATTATCTCTTTTTTCTGGTAAGCAAAAATAATACTTATGATAAACCATATAAAGAGTGCAAAACCACAAACAGTTAAGATTATTATTTCACCTGAAAAGAATCCTCTACCATATTTACAAAGTTGATATAGGATATAAACAAATATCATATATATAAATATAAAAAAGGGATTGAGTAAATTTTTAATAAATATTTTCATGTCTGTCACATCCTTGGACTTATTTTAACATATCTTAAATATAAAACATATAAAATAACACTTAAAAATCAATTGATTAAAATAAAAATATATGATAAATGAATCATAAAATGTCTAGTTTTTACACTTTCATAAAAGTGATTAGTGCGATTAAATATCCCTGCTAAAATGTAAAGTGCTATTCAAGCAATTAATCAATTTTATGTGAATTTAAGTGGAGGTATTGCTAGACCTGTGACTGAACTCTATAGTGTTGATCTCAATTTAACATTTCAGGAATTTAATAATTATAAAAATAGTCTTAATCGAAAGTCAAGAATCAAATAATTTGAAAGAATATGTGGATTGTAAACAATATATTTTTAATAAAATGAGTATAAGGCTTACATCTTTTGGTTTAATATTATCAAAGTTGAAAACGGAAATAAAGAGAGGCTAGGGCACAGGCTGTGTGGTGCTGTTGTCGTTACAACTACATTGAGATGAAACCTTATAAATACTGAATATACAAGATATCATGTTCTACATAGGATGTGTTATAGAAAAAATCCTCATAAAGAGGATTAATCGTTTTGATAATTATCAAGTATTTCATCTATTTGAATTCCTAGAGCAAATCCTAATGTGAAATAATCGTCAATTGTATTTTGATAATCTTCACTAGAATAATGACTTTGAACTTTTAAGATAGAATGGTAAATCTTAAAAAATAAAGAATAAATATCAGTAGCTATAGGTAACTCATTATAATTTTTTATACTATCTATTCTCAATTCATAACCTATCGACATCAACATTGTTAAACCGCTTAGATAGTCCTCTAACAATTGTTGATGAATAATAGGTTCTTCTTTTTCCCAAAATAAATAACATCTTGAATCTTGAGAAACCTCTGCTAAATCATGTAAGAAGGATAAAATCTTTTGGTTTAATCTTTGTACATTTAAAATTTCGTTTTTTGTTGTTTGAAGTTCACGATTTATATAGACTTCATACAATTTTGCAACATCATGCATAATATTCACCTCTATCTATAATTATACCCACGAATATGAATTCAATTTGAATTAAAGAATCAATAATCCTAAATGTTCCAATAAAATTTTAAGACCCATTAAGATAAGAATAACACCACCAGTGATTTCAGCTTTAGATTTATATTTAGAACCAAATACATGACCAATCTTGACTCCAGTCATAGATATAATTAACGTTGTCACAGCAATAACTATGACTGCATAAACAATATTGACATTTAAAAATGCAAATGTCACTCCAATAGCTAAAGCATCTATTGAGGTTGCAACTGCTAAAGGCAACATAGCCTTGAATGAAAAATCAGGAACACAGTTTTCCTCTTCCTCACTAAAAGCTTCTTTTATCATATTAATACCTATTAAACCTAATAAAATAAATGCTATCCAGTGATCAATATTTTCAATCTTATTTTTAAATTGGACTCCTAAAATATAACCAATTAATGGCATGAGACCTTGGAAAGCACCAAAATATCCACCACAAATCAAAGCATGTTTCCATTCTAATTTTCTTGTTGATAATCCTTTACAAACACTCACTGCAAATGCATCCATTGCTAGTCCTACGCCAATAATGACGATCTCAATAAATCCCATAAGTTGCCCTCCTCGCATACATAAAAAAAGACATGGCTGTGGTATCCACAGACAAGTCTCATCATTTAAAATCGTGCCAGATAAATAGTTATCGATGTGTTGACATGATTACACATTATATGTGCTAACTACTCCCTCATCATGCAAGAATTATAACAAGTATGCAGTATTTTGTCAATTTTCTTTTTCTATGTAATCACTACCGATTTTTTCATAGGAAAATTGATTACTTGTTATTTCTTGGATTTGGTCTAAAAAAGATGTATTCCTTAAATAACAAAGGTATGAGACTTGTTCATTATATTCTTGAGATAGGCATTTTATGTTTTGTTGTTTTAATAAATGTTCAAACTTACGTGTATGTGAGTAATCAATAAATATTTTATACAAATCAACCAACTCTTTTTCAACAATCTCAGCATGTTTTAAAGCTTCAGCAACACTTTGAGTATAAGCTCTAGTTAATCCACCAGCACCTAGTTTAATACCTCCAAAATATCTTGTAACAATCGCAATAATATTTGTAAGGTTTTGCATTTTTAAAACATTAAGCATAGGCATTCCCGCTGTTTGGGAAGGTTCACCATCATCATTTGCACGTTCATGAGAGCCAATGATATAAGCTACACAATTATGTGTTGCTTCTAAATCACTATATTGTGCTATAAGACTTTTTGCTTGCTCAATATCACTACATGGAATTAAGTGACAGACAAATTCCGACTTTTTGATGACAATTGTATGAGTTGTTACTTCTTTTACAGAAATCATTTCGTTCACCTTCTTTTTCTTTATTATATATGAATTCATTTGATTGTCAAAAATGAATTAATGTTTTATAATAAGGCTAAGTTAAAAGTAAAGAAATGGGGGATAATAGTGAGTAAGATAGCTATTTTATCGGATAGTGGTTGTCAAATTGAATTAGGTCAGTATGAAAACCAAGGAATTTTTATTGTACCATTATGTATTACAATGGAAAATGAAACATATTTGGATCAAAAAGATATTTCTAGTATTGAGGTTTTTGAAACAATGGATAGAGAAAATATTATGGTGATGACTTCTCAGCCACCAACAGGTGAGATGGTTAAGATCCTTCAAAAAATTAAAGATGCAGGTTATGATGAAGTTATTGGATTACCAATAGCTACTGGTCTTTCTTCAACATTGAATGGAATGAAAGTTGCTGCAGATATGGTTGAAATACCTATTACCTTAATTGATACTAAAGGAACTGCAGGAAATCATAAGTATTTGACTTTCACAGCAGCAAAATTAGTACAAGAAGGAAAAAATGCCCAAGAAATACAAAAGATTATGGAGAGCATGGTTGAAGATTCAGGAACAATTATTGTTGCACCAAATCTTGATCATTTAAAAAAAGGTGGAAGAATAACACCAGCAGTTGCTATGTTAGCAGGAATGTTAAAGATAGTTCCAGTTATGGAATTAAATTATGATTTAGGTGGTAAAATTGATACTCTAGCAAAAGTGAGGACTTTATCAAAAGCCAAAGCAACTGTTGTCAATCGCATGATTGATTTAGGTGTTACTGCAAAGCAATATAAAGTGACAATAGAACATGTTCTATGTGAAGAGTCTGCATTAGAAGTGAAACAAATGATTTTAGATAAAATTGGTGATATTGAATTAGAAGTTAGAGAACTTCCTGCAGTTGTTGGTGCTCATATGGGTGTAGGCGGAATAGGTGTTCAATATATCAAAAAATACGTAGGATAATAAGGAGGTCTTATTATGGCTTTGTTTGATGATTTAACAAAAAAAGCTGCTAAATTTACTGAAGAGGCAATTGATAAAACACAAGAATTTGCAGGAACTGCAAAGATTAAATTAAAGATTAAAAATCTTGAATCTGATCGTGATGATGTTTATAGGGAACTTGGTAAATATTATTTTCAACTTTTAGAAGATCAAAATTCTATTGATGCTGAAGTTTCTGAAATGAGAAGTCGGATATATAATTTTGATGCTGAAATCAATGAATTAAAAAAAGAAATTGATGAAGAATAGAATATAATTTTAAGAGAACTCGGTTCTCTTTTTATTTGGTTTATTATTTATCATTATTTGTTAAATACATATAGTGTAATTAAAAAATGAAGTAAGTATATTTTAGGTGAAAACTAAAATATACTTATTTCATCAGATTCCAAAGTCAATGCTACTTACTTGAAAATACATGATTCTATATTTGGGAGAAGGGTATATATGGATGTACCTATCATTTCTTCAAAATATGCTTTATAATTATATGTTTGATTCCAACGCTCTACTGTAAAAGGATAAATACCATAACGACGAGTTGTGTCGATAAATCTTTTTTCAAGGATGCAAAAACCCTGTTTGTCAGCTAAAGCATCACAAAGTATAATCAGTTTATCATAATCATCATAATCTATGTTTTCTAAATAATGTTTCATAAATTGATACTGTTCTTCGGTAATATCTTTTTTTGCGATATCAGCTTCAATATCTTTTATGGGAAATGAATGAGTGAGACATACTTTTGCAACTTCTTTCCAGCCTTTTGACATAGCATAATCATATCCATCAATTGTATGTTTTAATGCAGATATACCATTTCTACGACCTATATCATGCAAGAGTCCATATATGTAAGCTTTATCTGCATTTAGCATTCCACATGCCTCAGCAATATATTTTGCTGCTAAGCCTACATTATATGAATGAGCAACCCAGGGACCAGGATTGAGGATACTTGCCATTTCAATTTCTCGCTTCGCTACAGCTATATCAATATTATCAATCATCTGTCTTTTGAACCTCCTTATATTAATTTATGTCGAATACAATAATGATAGATACCTTCTTCTGCAACATGACCACATGTATCATCTGCTATTGCTTTTAAGTCGTCTGAAGCATTTTCCATCGCAACACCTAAACCAACTGATTGAAGCATTTCAATATCATTATTCCCATCTCCGAATGCAAGTGCTTCTGATTTATCTAAATGATAATACTCAAGAATTTTGTTGATTCCAACCCCTTTGCCACCATTTGCTGGAATAATATCGACAGCTCTATCCCACCAGGCAGTTATTTTTGCATGGGACACATTCTTCATTAATTCTGAATAATCTTTTTTGCAGCATCCTACTAATACTTGATAAATTTCTTGATTATTGAGGACATATTCAAAATCATCAGCAATATTGACTTCAAGATTTGCAAAAGAGTGATATTGCACTAAATCATTATCTTTTCCGTTTGAAATTAATCTTTCTTTTGTAGCAATTGATACTGGTCTATTGATAGATGATGCATTTTTTATAATCTGTTTTACATCTGTGGTTAAAATTGGATTGCTAAAGATAGATTCTCTTTTATTAAAACAATATGAACCATTAAATGTGAGAAAAGCATCAAATTCTATTTCATCAAAGTGTGGTAAACCCAAAGGACTTCTTCCAGTCGCAATACAAAGAATAATCTTTTTTTGTTTTAAGCGTATTAAAGTTTTAAGTGTGTTTTCAGATATGCATTTTCTATTCATATCGATGAGAGTACCATCAATATCAAAAAAAATGATTTTTATATTATCCATGTTTATAAGTGATTTTTCTGACTTGATTTTATTCATTCTCAAATTCTCCTTTTTTTGATAACTTCACAATATTGATTGTCATTATTATAATAAAAATTTCCTTTCTATAACATCATATTTCTGCCATTAAAAGTTATATTTCTGCCATTTATAACGATACTGCAAGGGAGTACATCCAAATTCTTTTTTGAATAAATCTGAAAAGTGGCTGCTAGTCCCTAAGCCACATTCATAGCCAATCATAGTCACTGGTTTAGAAGTATTCATGAGCATTGCACATGCTCTTTGTAACCGATAGCTATTTAGATACTCCAATGGACTCATATGAATACATTCTTTAAACACACGAAAGCATACCCTTTCGCTTACAAAGGCAGAACTAGCAATATTTATTGTTTTTATTTTTTCATGATAATGTTCATGAATATATATCATCATTAATCTCATTTTATCACTGTTATTATCTATCTGTATATTTCTTATAGGTTTGGATATTTCAAATAAATGATACCATATTTCTGAAAGGCTATTTCGTAATTTTAATTCATATGCAAAATCACTTTCATGGATATCGAAAGATTTTGAAATCAGATTTAATAGATCTTTATGATTATCATTATCTGGATATAAAGGTATTATTTTAATCTGTTTAAAGTTTATAAGTGGGTTGACATATTCTGTTTCAATTTTACCACCTTTTTTATCACTAATAACAGAACTATCAAATAAATGCAAGAATTGAATAGTAGCATTTTTATTATCAATGACTTTGGTCATATGAAGTGCATTACTATTGATAAATCCTCCTGAACCCTTTGGAAATATATATTCACCATCAGATGTATAATATATAAGAGAACCACTCTCAACTATAAAAACTTCTACTTCTTTATGCCAATGCCAAGGGACACAACGATTTGGAAATTTATCTAATTCTGCACATGAACTCATATAAGGGAAAGAATCTGTTATACTTGAAAATAATTCTTCTTTAGTACCACAATGAAATTCGATTTTTTGAATATTCTTCATATTATTTTCACCAACTTTATGTCTATTCTATCATATATAAATCAAAACGTAATGAACTTAAATCATAATTATAGATAATATTTAAGCGATGTAGTTTCAAGAGTAAATAATGATGATCTAAAAAAGAGCATAGGGGGATAAAGTATATCAATATTATGAGAATAACTCGTTACTTTGTCAAAAGATATAGAAATAGTGATAGAGAAGAGTACAATAAATCAGTTGTATGAACAGCAATATTTTCTATTTCAAAAACTGATAATATTAAGAAATCATTGTGTCAAAATAAGAAAGAATAAAGAGAAGTTTAAGACTATAATTTTTATGGTTTTAACTTTTTTTATTTTAAAACCTAAAAAACGGTGTTAATATAGGTATATATAACTCATTAAGTTCGTATACTTAGTATAATGAAAGCGAAGGAGATGGGATTATGAGAAAAGACTATAAAACTGTAAATGATATTCAATTGGGAGAAAAGAAAGATTATTTATTAAAGATAAGTAGACGTAAAGAATTAAAAGAATTAATTTTTGATTGTTTAACAAACAAACAATTTGAATTATTATTGAGTGATGAAAAAATAAATAAATTATTTTATATTGATGCATTAAAAGCACTATATAAAGCAACAGATTATGATTCATTAGAATATCATTTAATTATGATGAATTCATTGTTTAAATATCAAAGTTATATTGATTTAAAGAAACAATTGCTTGAAAAAATATGTAAAAAAGCTATAACAATTAATGAATATTGTGTTTTAAGACAATTGATAGATTATCAGGCAATATCATTTGAAGATTTAATTTCTAAGCTCCATAACTACTATGAAGTAGAATATGAAGAATGTGCAAGAATCTGCTTATTAGAAGATCATTATCATTTAGCATATCTTTATTTAAAGAAATTAGAAGATTGTCAAGATGAATACTTATTAGATTTGTTATGTAGTTTTAGTTTTTATGATTACGCATCACTTATGAGACATTATGCAAAAAACAAAAGAGGTTATCAATTGGCACCAACGCATTAGGAGGGAATAGTATATGGGAAAGAGAATGTATTATGTTTTCAAAATCATTCAAGAAGCTCAAGGAAAATCTATTACAGGTAAAGAAATACTGAAGTGTTTAGAAAAATATGATATATATGTGGATATTAAAACGGTTTATTCATGTATTAGAAATATTAATGATTTCTTTCAAGACTGGCTAGGACATAATATGATAGCGAGTCAACGGAAAAGTGGCTTCATGATTGAACATGAATTCTTTACTGATGGAGAATTACAATTTCTATTAGATAGTATTGCCTTTCATCAGGACTTACAATTTGAGGATAAAAACATATTAAGAGATCGTTTATTATTATTGTCATCTGTTCATCAGCAAAGCCGTCTCATAGACTTTAAACCAATTCAAAAAGAACTTTCTTTTTCTTTGTTTTTAAATCTTTCAACAATAATGAAAGCCATTGAAAACAAAACCATTCTCTCATTCCAATATATAAACTATGAAGTCAAATATAATCATTTAGTAGAAATACCATCCCAAAATGGAAACCATAAAACAGACTATATTATTTCACCATATCAGATTGTTTCTACAAATAATCATTATTATTTAATTGGTTATAATGAAAAATATAAAGATCAATTAACAACATATCGTATTGACCGTATGCGTACTATTAGAACGATTCGCCAACCATTTGTAGAAATCAGAGAGCAATTTGATATGCGAGATGAAATTGAAAAAACAACAAATATGTACATAGCAAGTCCTCGTGATACATTACAGATAGAATGCAATAAAAAGCTACTCAGAGAAGTTACATCACGTTTCGGTGAAAATTTAAAAGCGAAAAAACTTTATCAAGATCATTATTTAATTACTGTTGAAAATATTCCTATCTCAGATGGATTGATTGGTTGGATTATGATGATGCAAGATCAGCTCAAAGTCTTAAAGCCAGAATCATTACAAAAAGAAATTAAAAATAGAATAGAGAAAATGGTAAATATTTATCAAAATATATAATAAACTATCAAAATCAAAAAAGAGTATTTGGAATAATTATTTTAATAATATTAAGTTTTTTTCAAATAGAAAGAAATTCACTTATTTTTCTTTAAATATACCATAGGAAGTATCATAAAAATTAAGTATGATATAAAAATAATTTACCTTTTTTGTCAACTTCTATATAATAGGAGTATATTCTGTATAAATAATGGGAAGAGGCGAGTGTATAATGAAAACAGCAAAACAACTTGTTTATGATTTTGTACAGCAGAATGCATATCGGAATGAAAAGGGAATTGATACTTTAGCAATAGCTAATGAATTAGGGATGTTACGAACAAATGCAAGTGCATTATTAAATGAACTTGTAAAAGAAGGAAAATTAATCAAGACATCAACAAGACCAGTGTATTATCGAGTATTGGATAATATAAGAGATAATGAAGAGATGAGTTTTCAAACATTGATTGGCTATGATGGCAGTTTAAGAAAAGCTATCCAATTAGCAAAAGCAGCAATTCTTTATCCTAATCAAAGTTTAAATGTCTTAATATCATGTAAGGTTGGTTGTGGAACAACATCTTTTGCCTATGCAATGTATTGTTTTGCAAGAGAAAATGGAGTTATAAAAAAAGAAGCTCCATATGTTAAAATCAATTGTCGCCATTTTTCTAAAAATATTTCGGTTTTAGATAATGAATTATTTGGAATAGGTCATGATTTAAATAAAAGTTGTTTTATGAAGGCCAAAGGAGGAGTCTTATTTTTAGATAATGTTGATTTATTAGATGCAAAACAACAAAGTCAACTCTATACTTTTTTAGAAACAAATATAATTTATTCTGAAGATGGAACAAAATCTAAAGAATGCAAAGATATTTTTGTAATTATTTCACAATCACCTCAAAGTAATATGCAGTTTGAAAGAATTATACCAGTAATTATAGAATTACCTGAATTAAAAGATAGATCTATTAAAGAACGTTTTGGATTGATAAATCATTTCTTTTCTAATGAGGCATCTCATTCTATGCGGTCTATTGAAGTTACCTCTGAAACAATCAGAGCTCTTTTATTAAGTGATTTTGATTATAATGTTAAAGAATTAAAGTTTGAAATTAAAGCAGCTTGTGCAAATGCCTATGTAAGGGTTGTTAGAGATATTCATCAGAATATTCAGGTGGTTGTCAATGATTTTAAAAATCAGGTACGTAAAAGTTTAATCAAATTAAAAAATAATCATATCGAAATAGAAGCTCTATTAGATTCTCGTAATGTTCTAATATATGATCAAAATGATGGATATCAAACAATAGATACAACAAAACATGGGAATGATATGTACTTAGAGATTAGTAAACAATATAATGAATTATTAGAATTAGGAATTAATGATCATGGAATCAGTGATGTGATTACAACCCATATTCAAAACCTGTTTAAAAAGTATAATTATTTAAAGAGTTATGATAGTTCATTAAATTTAAAACAGTTATCTAAGATTGTTGATAGTAGAGTTATTGAAATAGTCAGTCATTTTTTTCAAACATCAAAGAAAGAATTAGGTAAAAATTATCGAACAAATGTCTTTTATGGATTATGCTTACATATTAATTCAATTATATCTTTAAAAGAATCACAACAAAGAATTACCAATGACCAAGTTGTTCAGATTATTCAAGATCATCCTTCTGAATATGCTGCTAGTGTTCAATTGGCAAGTATTATTAAAGATGAATTTGATTTAGATTTGCCAGTACATGAAGTGGCATTAATAGCAATGTTTTTAATTGAAACTGAGGATCAAACAAAGAACAATCCTGTTTTGCTTTATATTTTACATGGTGAAACAACTGCCTCTTCGTTACGTGATACAACCAATAGCTTAACACAATGTTACAATGCATATAGTTATGATTTGGCATTAAATATTGATACACATAAAGCAATGGAAGAAATCAAAGATTTAATTATGAAAATAGATAAAGGTCAAGGTGTTATTGTTATTTATGATATGGGGTCTATTAAAACAATGCTAGAAACAATTGAAGAAGAAACAAATATTAAAATAAGACTTATTAATATGCCTATAACTCTTATTGGTATAGATATTGCAAGAAGATGTTCGATGGAATCCGATATTGATTATATTTATCATTTGACACATTTAGAAATGAATAAAATGCGTAATTATGAAGAAAAATTAAATCAAGTAATTGTGACATTATGTCATACTGGTGAAGGTGGAGCTATTCAGTTAAAACGTTATATTGATCAATACTCAAAGCTTAATATGAAAACTATACCACTTGCTATTTCAGCTAAAGATGAATTAATTCATGAAGTTTCTGAATTAAGAAAAACATATGATATTCATTGTTTTGTTGGAACATATGATCCAAAGATATTTGGTATTCCATTTATTCCTATTTCTAAAATATTTGAAAATTCTCAAGAAGAAATAGATCGTATCTTAATGTTCGAACCTATATCATCCTCAACATTTAATTATGAAGATGTTTATCAATATTTAAGTGAACAATTTAAATATGTTTCTATTTCTAAATTAAAAAGTATCTTACCAGGAATTATTGATGAGTTAAATACAATCTATCATTTTAATGAAGATCAAAGAGTAGGATTATTTATGCATATGGCTTGTCTAGTTGAACGATTATTAGATGGAAAACAATCTGTACCTAATATAGAGAAACAAAAAATATTATCTGTATTTCATGATGAATATCAATCTCTCAGTAAAATTTTCAAACCATTAGAAAAAGCTTTTCATATTATTATAGATGATAATGAAATGACAACAATATTAATGATTATCAAAAGAATATAAAAAATAACATCCTTTACAGGGTGTTATTTAATATTTAAGATTGTATTTTCAATATCATAAATAGCCTGAGTCATACGACTTAAATAGATGGCTTCATGAAAATGACGTGAAAGTTTATGATGTCTTTTTTCTTCAAAACTTTGAATGTGTTGAGTCATTGTTATTTGAAGACCTTCATCGACAGGTTTTGTGCGATACTCAATTGATGTACTATCAGACATATATATCACTTTAAAACGATAACATTCATCTCTTACATATTGTTGAATATAAATTTCAGTAACAAGTTTAGATTGGGCATCCTCCTTTTTGTATTTGAGTCCTTTTTGAATATCACTTGCTGAAATTTTTTTGTGTTGAGAGTTTTTAATGTCTTCGATAAGCTGTTGTTCTAAATAGTCATAAAATTGTTCATTTGTGATTTTTATTGTTCGTATTATTTTCATGTTTTTATTATAGCATAAGTGAAATAATGAAAACATAGCTTGGGAATGGTTATAAAAAATGCTTCTTTTTGTATACATTTCACTATAGTAATTATACACTATTTCTGTTGATATACAGAATACTATACACAAACATGTATTGTCTCAAGAAATCAGGAATGATATTTCTTTGAGACTTTTTTGTCGCTTATACACTTTTCAATAACTGTATATAAAAGTAAATTGAATAGATTTTGGTAGCCTTTACAAAAAATAGGAATGCTCCTAGAATAGGTGTAAGAAAACAAAAAGGAGGTCATCACATGGATGAGAATAATGCAACTGATTTAATGTCAATGACAATTATTGCCAATTCTGGGGACGCACGTTCATTTGCATTTCAGGCATTAGAATCAGTTAAAGCAGGAAAGTTAGAGGAGGCAGAGGAATTATTAAAAAAATCTGATGTTGCAGTTAATTTAGCTCATAAAGCTCAGACTGATTTATTGGTCAAAGAAGCGAGTGGAGAAAAGCAAGATATTAATATATTACTTATTCATTCTCAAGATCATTTAATGACGAGTATGTTAGCTAATGAATTAATCAAAGAAATTATATTACTTTATAAAAACAGATAGGAGGAAGGAAGATGAAAATTTTATTAGTTTGTGCTGGTGGTATGTCAACAAGTATTTTAATGAAGAAAATGGAAGCATACTGGAAAGAAAATGGAGAGGAGCTTGAGATTAAAGCAGTAGGACTTGCAGAATATCAAGATATTTGTTCAGGTTATGATATTGTGATGGTTGGTCCACAGGTATCGTATCGTTTAAATGAAATTAAAGAAAACACAGGATTGCCTTGTGCTGCTATTGAGTCATTTGATTATGCAGTGGCTAATTGTCCTAATATTATGAAGTTAGCAAAGAAATTATATAGTGAAAAATAGGGAGGAGAAAATTATGGAAGGATTATTTAATAGTAGATTTATGGTGAAGCTCCAGGATTTTGGGCAAAAACTTGGAACAAACAAATTTCTTAGTGCCTTGCAAGGTGCAATGATGTCTATGATGGGTGTATTGATGGTTGGAGCTGTATTTCAGATTATCTGCGCGATAGGTCCAATGTTAGGAGTTTTTGAAAATGGAGATACAATTTATAACTTTTTATATATGCCATATAATTATACAATGAATTGTTTATCTGTATGGATTGTTGTTGTGATGGCATATACATATGCTAAAAATTTAAAAATGAAGTCTCCATTAATAACTGCGGTTGACTCAACAGTCTGTTTCTTAGTAGCAACTGGTGCATTTATGGCTTTAGAAAATGGAACAACTGCATTGAATATGTCTTTTTTAGGAGCATCTGGTATGTTTACAGGGTTCTTGGTTGTCTTTGTTGTTATACATGTAGAAAAATTCTGTGCTGATAAGAATATCCGCATTAGAATGCCTGATGTTTGTCCACCATTTTTAGTAGATGGCTTCTCATCTATTTTACCATTGTTATTTAATGTTGTTATCTTTATGATTATCTCTTTTGGTATTTCTAGTGTGAGTGGTGGTGCTTTAAATTTAGCAAGTGGTATTATGGCAGTTTTAGCTGCTCCATTAAGTGTCTTAGTTTCTGTTCCAGGTATGTTTATTATTGGTATCTTTGCATCTTTGCTATGGTGTTTTGGTATTCATGGAACAATGATTGTTTATCCTGTTTTAATGCCAATGATGATGACTGCATTAGCAGAAAATGCTGCACATGCAGCAGCAGGAGAGCCTTTAGTCTTCTATCCAGTTGCTTTGTTTACAGCACTTCAATGCTGCGGTGGAACAGGGAATACACTTCCATTAGCTTTATTTGGTTTGCGTTCTAAATCTAAACAAATTCAGGCGGTTGCTAAAGTTTCAGCAGTTCCAGGATGGTTTGGAATTAATGAACCAATGACATTTGGTATGCCTATTATGTTCAATCCTATTCTTTGTATTCCTTATGTTTTAAATATACCTCTTGTCATGTTATGTTATTACATTGGATATCAGACAGGATTTATTATTCCAGCATGGATTCCAATTATGTCATTAATGCCAATGGGTTTTGCTCAATACTTAGGTACGTTAAATTGGACAAATGCAATTTGGGATTATATTATGTTAATTCCTACAGGATTAGTATGGTATCCATTCTTTAAGATTTATGAAAAACAATTGGTTGCTAAAGAAGCTGCTGCAGCCCAAAATGAAGCATAATAGAAGGGAGAAAACGAAATGTTTCCTAATGATTTTTTATGGGGTGCAAGTTCTTCTAGTGCCCAAATTGAAGGTGGTTATGATAGTGATGGCAGAGGTTTATCTATTTGGGATGTCAAGAAATTAAATCCAGGAACTTGTTCATTTCATTATGCCAGTGATTTTTATCATCATTTTAAGGAAGATATTGCTTTAATGGCAGAAATGGGATTTAAAGCTTATCGTATGTCAATATCATGGAGTCGTATTCTGCCTGATGGTGAAGGTGAAATTAATCAAAGAGGAATTGATTTTTATAGAGATGTTTTTCATGAATGTCATAAGTATGGTATTGAACCGATTGTAACAATCTTTCATTTTGATTTACCATTAGCTTTACAACAGAAATATGGTGGATGGAATAATAGACAAATGATTGATACCTATGTGAATTACTGTCAAATCTTATTTAAAGAATATAAAGATGATGTTCATTATTGGTTAACTTATAATGAACAGAATATGCTCATTTTCTTTGGAGCAGTAGATATGATTGGTGGAACAAATCAGTTGCAAACAGGAACAGATTTATATAATCAAGCTCATATTCAGTTGATTGCACAAGCTAAGGCTATGAAATTGTGTCATGAAATGTGTCCGAATGCTAAAATTGGTCCAGCACCAAATATAACAACATCTTATCCAAAAACATGTTCACCAATGGATTATATTGCTTCATTAAATATGGATGACTTAAGAAATAATTTTTATTTAGATGCTTTAGTTTTTGGAACTTATCCAATGAGTGTATGGAAATATTTTAAGGATAATCAAATTATTTTGGATATTCATGATGGTGATTTTGAAATATTAAAAGAGGGACATCCTGATTTTATTGGTTTTAATTGTTATGGGAATGATACTACAGAATACTTAGAATACTATCCTTTAGATATGAGTGATATGGTGAATGCTGATAATCGTGAAATGAGTTATTTAATGAAATTGATGGATAAACCTGGAGTTGGTAGAGCATCACAGAATGAATATTTATCTAAAGGTGAAGATGGTCATGCATATGATCCTTATTGTATTCGTGTAACAGCGAGACGTTTAACAGATCGTTATCACTTACCATTAATTATTACTGAGAATGGTTATGGGAGACCAGATATATTGGAAGAAGATGGAACAATTCATGACTCTTATCGTATTGAGCATTTAAGAGAAACAATCAGACAAATGGAAATTGGTATTGAAGAAGGCGCAAATATTTTCGGTTATTGTCCATGGAGTGCAGTAGATTTAGTCTCAACAAGAGAAGGTATTACAAAACGTTATGGCTTTATTTATGTAGATCGTGATGAAGATGATGAAAAAGCCAAAACTGCATCAATGAAAAGATATCGTAAAGATAGTTTCTATTGGTATAAAAAGGTTATTGAAAGTAATGGAAAGGAGTTGGATTAAATGGCATTTCCTAAAGATTTTTTATGGGGTGGAGCAACCGCAGCCAATCAATATGAAGGTGGCTGGAATGAAGATGGCAAAGGTATCAGTACTTCAGATTGTTGTACGAGAGGTTCACGAACAAAACCTAGAGAGGTCACTTATAAAACAAAAGAGGGAAAAATTGAATCACAGATGATGTTTGATTTAAATGCTCCTAAAGGTGCAATCTTTGGTTCTTTTGAAGGTTATGATTATCCTTCATATACAGCAACTGATTTTTATCATCATTATGCAGAGGATATTGCTTTATTTGCTGAAATGGGATTCAAGATGTTTAGAATGTCAATTAACTGGACAAGAATTTTTCCTAATGGATATGATGATGAACCCAATGAAAAGGGATTAGAATTTTATGATCATGTCTTTGATGAATTATATAAGTATGGGATTGAACCATTAGTCACTTTATCACATTATGAAACACCTGTTGGTTTAACAAATAAATGGGGGAGTTGGGCAGATAGACGAACTATTGATTGTTTTGTCAAGTATGCCACAACATGTTTCAAACGATATAAAGGTAAGGTAAAATATTGGTTAACATTTAATGAAATTAATTGTATTGGTTTTGGTGGATGGATGGCAGCTGGGCTACCAACTTGTGATCCTCAAATTATTGCTAATGCAACACGTAATCAGTTATTAGCAAGTGCTTTGGCAGTAAAGGCTGCTCATACAATTGATGAAAATATGATGGTAGGAAATATGATTGGATATGGGACTGCTTATCCTTATACATGTCACCCTGATGATTCTATGAAACAAAGAAAAATGCAGCAAGGTGTTGATTTCTATACTGATGTTCAGGCAAGGGGGTATTACCCATCAAGTCAGTTAAAGAAGTATGAAAGAGAAGGAATAGTGCTAGAATTAACAGACCAGGATAAACAAACATTAAAAGAAGGAACAATTGATTTTATTACATTCTCTTATTATATGTCATCTTGTGTGAGTGCTGATCCTGAAGTTGAAAAGAATCAAGGTGGAAACATGATGTTTGGTGTTAAGAATCCATATTTAAAGGCAAGTGACTGGGGCTGGCAGATTGATCCTGTAGGATTGCGTATTGCTTTAAATGATTTTTATAGCAAATATCAATTACCATTAATGATTGTTGAAAATGGATTAGGTGCAGTAGATAAAGTTGAAGCTGATGGATCTATTCATGATTCATATCGTATTGATTATTTACGTGCTCACATTGAACAGATGGATAAAGCTATTAATGAAGATGATGTTAATTTGATTGGTTATACACCATGGGGATGTATTGATTTAGTGAGTGCATCTACAGGTGAAATGGAAAAACGCTATGGGTTCATTTATGTTGATTATCAGGATGATGGAACAGGTGTTGGAAAACGTAGTCGTAAGGATTCATTCTATTGGTATCAAAAAGTTATTGCTAGTGATGGTGAAGATTTGAGATAACAAATTATTTTTCTCCCTTAAAAACACGAGTATAAACTTGTGTTTTTTCATAGGAATAACAATCACATCTTTTGATAAATATGCTATTTTTATAAATATATATTAATACCTATCATGCTTTTCTATGCGGATTCATAAAATAACCTAAGCAAATTCGTCGAAAGAAATTACTGGCATATTGTGATAATAAAGATATAACAATAGAGGACTACAGTGTACTTGAACAGTTAATGAGTCCTTTACAAATTCTTGATAATAATTTTAATTTATATGAAAACATGTTATTAATAATTTATATACACCACTCGTATGTGTTTGTATTTTACGTTTTTATAATGAATTTTCTATTAGTGAAACTTCTCAAATTTTAGAAATCTTTCAAGGAATAAATATGAAATAAAAATGTATGTTATCTATAGGGTATGTTATATTCCTAAAAAAGAATGTATTAAAAATGAAAGGATTTATTTTACAGTTTAACAAATAGAGATATTCTGTAAAAGCGAGTATGTTGAGAAAATCACATATTGGAATATCATAAAATCAAAACTTTTCTTTTTAAGAATTAACTCTCCTACTTCTCTACGTAGGAAGATAAAAAAGAATTTCTTATTAATAATGTAAGATTTTGATTATAAATCATATTGGCAAATAAAATAATATGTGATAGAATGTTCTTGTAAAAATAAAGGATTGTTACTTTAAGTAGGCAAGACCAATCAGTATATTCATACTGGTTGGTCTTTTCTTATTTTCAATAACAATTGATGAGAAGGGAGAATATGAAGTGATGAAAGGATGGAAAAGATTTTTATCGATAGGTTTGGTATTCACAATGTTGATTGGACAATTAATTCTTGGAACAACATCAACATATGCTTTAGAAAAAGACAACGATGATTATTCAGATACAACTGAGCAAAATAACATTGACAAACTTAATATCGATATCAAAGATGTGGGTAACTTAAAGGAATTTGCTGAATCACCATTATATGATGTTGAAAACAATGAACTTTTATTACCACGATTAGAAGGTTATAAAGTTGAAATTTTTGGGAGTGATAATAAAGCAACAATTTCTTTAAAAGGTGAAGTCACAAGACCTTTAGAAACACAAACAGTAAAGTTATTATATAAACTTACCAATAAAGAAAACAATGAGGTTACAACAACAGAAACAAATGCAACAATCAAGGTTCCAGCAAAAGAAACAAATATTTCTGGAAAAAATAAAAAACCTCAAGTTATACCAGGATTACGTGAATGGGTAGCAGGTAATGGAAAAGTTGATTTGACAGATGCGAGAATTGTTTTAGGAAGTCAGGCATTTTCTAAAGCAGCGAGAACTTTTCAAGAAGATTATCGAGAATTAACTGGTAGAAACATTACCCTAGTAACAGGTAATGAATCGGATGTAAAAGCAGGTGATATTTTTTTACAAGAAGATATAAGTGAAACAATGCTTGGTGATGAAGGGTATTATTTATATATCGGAGGAGAAGAAGCAGATCAGAATTATGTAACGGTTAAGGCTACTCATAATACGGGAGCTTTGTATGGAACTATCTCTCTTCTACAAATTTTAAAACAGGATAATGGAAGAAATGAATTGCCACGTGGACTTGTAAAAGATTATCCTCTATTTGAACAAAGAGGAATGATGCTTGATGTTGCACGTAAATGGTTTCCAATGGAATATTTAGAGGATTTATCAAAGCAAATGAGTTGGTATAAATTAAATATGTTATCATTGCATTTAAGTGATAATGATATCTGGAATGGATTATCAACTGAAAATGGATTAGGTGGACAACCTGAAGGATGGTTCAGATTAGAGAGTGAACTTTATCCAGGATTAACATCAACTGACCACTATACAAAAAAGCAATTTAGAGATTATCAATATGACTGTATGGAGTTAGGCATTGATGTGATTCCCGAATTAGATACACCAGGCCATGCTTTAGCGTATACGAATCTTTGGCCAGAATTGAAATTTCCTGGGAATGTAAAGTATTTAGATGCAGGAAATCCTGAGACATTAAAAAGAGTGACGGCTCTTTTTGATGAATATATTAATGGATATAATGGTGGAGAGGCTACATTTGTTGGTGATTATGTCAACATAGGAACTGATGAATACAAAGCTGGGACAGGTTCTGCTAAAGAATCATTTAGAAAATATTGTAATGATTTATTAGAGTATATAAATTCGACTGGTAAAGAAGCTGTTTTCTGGGGCTCTTTAAAAGAAAATTCAGGATCTACACCAGTCACGACTGATGCAACAATGTTTGCATGGTTCCAAGGATATGCTGATGCTAAGCAGTCATTAGATGCAGGATATAAAATTATTTCTATGGAAGATTCAGAAACTTATATTGTTCCAGGTGGCGGATATTATTCTAATCAATTTGGACGTGCAGAATATTTATATAATTCATGGTTGCCTAATAATAATTATGGATGGGCAAACCACCCAGCACCAGTTGGACATCCAGGTGTTTCTGGTGGGCAATTTGCAGTATGGAATGATTTTAGTGGAAACGGTATCTCAGTTAATGATGTGAGTTATCGTATTCAACATAATTTATATACTGTGGCAGAAAAATGCTGGGCTGGTCATCAAAAGAAAAATGAGGGTTATAATTATGCAAGTGAGAAAAAACTTGCGAGTGTATTAGGAGATGCACCAAATACGGATTTCTTATATGAAATTGATAAGAACATTAAAGATAATGAGTTAATTAAACTTGATGATAAAACGAATAATTTAGTTGAAGGGGTTAATATTTTAGAGGCTACTAACATAACTGAAGATGTCAAAGGAAAAGATGGAAAAGCGATTCAATTTAATGGTGGGTCAAGTTATTTTAAAACTGATATTGAATCAGCTGGTTTTGGCTGGACAACAGCTATGTGGATTCAACCAGTTGATACAGCAAGTGGAACCTTAATGGAAGGACAAACAGGAAAACTTTATTTAGATAATGGTAAAATCAGATATGATGTAGAGGGATATACTCATACATTTAATTGTGATATTAAAGAAGGAGAATGGACACATATTACATTGATAGGATCATATGAAGGTGTAAAATTATATATCAATGGAACTTTATTTGATTCATTGATCAATAAACCATTTCCAAATTGGAATAATAACTCTGGATGTAATTCATGGAATGGATCATATCCAACGAATGATCTTGGACAGAGAACACAACGTTATTATGAAACTTTGATGTTACCATTAAACACAATAGGTGGTAAAGAAAATGCTGTGAAAGCAATTGTTGATGATTTTCAAGTTTATAATACAATATTAGATGAAAATGCTATTAAAAAATTAGCAGGTAGTATTATTTATGAAAATTTAGCATTAAATCAAACAGCAACAGCATCTGCTAATGAGACAGATTCATTAAACCCTACTAAAGCAGTAGATGGAGTGACATCTGGTACAAGCAGATGGGCATCTAATTATAATGATGATGCATGCTTTATGGTGGATCTAGGTTCAAAGCAAAATGTCAATAAGATAAAAATCTTTTGGGAAGCTTCATATGCAGTAAAATATAAATTATTAGTCAGTTCAGACAATATAAATTGGACAGAAGTTTATAATGAAGAAAATGGTAATGGTGGAATATCTGATATTGATTTTGAAATGAAATCAGATATTCAGTATGTAAAATTCCAAGGTGTACAAAGAGCTACAGAGTATGGTTATTCATTCTATGAAATGGAAGTCTATGGTGATAAAGTAGCTGGTGAGGATGATTATGAACGTGCTAATGTTGCTTTAAATAAAGAAGTGACTGTTGGGAACTATCATTCAGCTTCACAAGAAGCTGATCGTAGTGGAAAAAATGCTGTTGATGGAAGCAAAGTAAGCCGTTGGGAATTTGATATTAATAATCCAGCAGAAAACTATATAACAATACCTTTAAATAGTGATGAGGATGTGAATAAAGTCATTATCTCGCAATATGAATGGGGTGCAAACAGAATTTCTAAAATAAAAATAGCTATTATAGATGATGCTGATAAGGAGACAGTTTGTTACAATGAAACAGTTTATCCTGAATCAACGACAATTATGAGAGACACTGTTGATGAAGTCTTTGAATTATCTCAAGTAGTGAAAGGAAAAGCTATTAAGATATACTTAACTCCTAAGGCTGCTGGAGCAGATGATTTGGTCAATATTGCTGAAGTTGAGTTATATGGAACAAAAGCTGCTGAAACGATTGATCCTGATGTACCTACAGAAGATACAACTGAACGTAATCAAACATTAATACCCCATTCAACAATGACTGCCACAGCAACGAGTGAGCATCCCAATGTTGGCTCAGAAGGATTAGCTTCAATGGCTATTGATGATAATCTTAATACATGGTGGCATACAAACTGGTCAAATGTTGTTCCATTACCTCAAAGCATTACAATTGATTTACATGATATCAAACTCATTGGAAATTATACTTATTTACCAAGACCAGATGCTGGTAATGGTACAATTAGTCAGTATAAACTTGAAATAAGTCTTGATGGTACTCATTATGAACAGGTAGCTGCTGGAAAATGGGAATTGAATGCAGACCTCAAAACAGTTAATTTTGCTCCACGAGCAGCCCGTTATATTCGTTTAACTGCTATAGAAGGTAAAGGTGGTTTTGCATCAGCTCGTGAGATTAATATTTATCAAACAGATGCCATTTTAAAAACTGATTTAGAGAAAATTGTTGATGATGCTAAGAAAATTGATTTATCAGGTTATATGATATCTTCAACTGAACAATTTAAGAATGCTTTGCAAGAAGCAGAAACATTATTAGGTCAAGATTCTCCTACAGAGGAACAAATGACTGTTGCGAGTATAGAGTTACAAAACGGATTAGATGCTCTAGATGTTGCAACAAACAACTTATCTGACTTAGAAACATTATATAATGAGAAGAAAGATATTGCTAATGATGATTATACACAAGACAGTTATCAGCAATTGACTGATGTTTTGAATTCAGCAAAAGCATTATTAGATAGAGAAGGTGATGTTGGTGAAAAAGAGAAACACGCAGCAATTCAAGCCCTTAATGATGCTTCAGATAATCTCATTTCATTAGTAGAACTTAAAAAATCTATAGTTTTAGCTGAAAAAGTTGATATCACTGATGTAACTCAATTAACAGGAGATGAATTAATATTACGTCTCAATGCTGCAAAATCATTAGTAGAAAATGCTTCTGCTACTCAAAATCAAATTGATATTGCTACATATCGACTATCAATTGCTATTGATGATTTACAAGCAGATAATACAGCATTGCAAACATTAATTACTTCATTAGATCATGAGAATGTGTATACATCTTCAAGTTGGACTACATTTGCACCTGTTTTAACAACTGCAAAAGAAAAATTATCTACAACAACAATTCAAGAATTAACAGAGGCTCGTCTTGCTTTATTAGAAGCTCAAAAAGGATTGGCATTGAGAGCGACTGCTGAGAATATAGCAGCATTACAAACTTTTGTAGATAATTCAGCATCTTTAAATGCTGAAGATTATACTCAAGAATCATGGAATGGTTATATGGCATTAATTAATGAAATTAAAGAGTTATTAAAAGCACCTGATATTTTAGCACAGACAGATGCATTAGCAAAAATAACTGAAGCCAATCAATTCCAATTGGTACATGTTGATGTCAAAAAACAACTACAAGATATGATTGATGAGTATAAAGACTTAAATCAGATGGATTATATAAGCTCTTCATGGATGCAATTTGCACCAGTATTATCAGAAGCAAATGATTATTTAGCAGATGATAAAACATATGATGAAGTAAAGAATATGATAAGTCGATTAAGTGAAGCATATTCAAAATTAGTTATGAGTGGTGAAAAAGCACTAAGAGAATATATGCAAACGATAACACTCAAGCAACCAGATAATTATACTGAAGAAAGTTATGCATTATATAAAGGTGCTTATACAAATTTAGGATTATTATTACAAGATGCGGCGAATGTTTCTTTGGAAGACTTTAATATTGCAAAAGATAATTATGAAAAATATTTAGGATTATTAGAATATAAACCTGCTGATTATAGTAAGGTAGATGACTTATTATTAACAGTTCCTAAAGATTTATCAAACTATGAAAAAGAAACAGTTGATGCGTTGAATACTGCAATTAACAATATTGTTCGTGGAAAAAATATAACTGAGCAAGCTATTGTTGATGAATATGCAATTCATTTAAAGAAAGCAATTGATGGTTTGAAAGAAAAACCAGATTTACCACCTGAAGTGGTAGATAAATTGGAACTATCACAATTGATTGTAAAAGCAAATACTTATGTAAAAGATGATAAATATACTGAAGATACATTAAATTATTTAATGAAAGAAATTAAAAAAGCACAAGCTGTTGTAGATAAAAAAGATGCAACACAAGCAGAAGTTGATACAGCAATAGCTAATCTTAATCATGCTATTAAGGGATTAAAAACAAAGCCAGTCATTCCTCCAAAACAAGACGAATATGTTATGACTGAAGGAAATCATTTTACATTTAAGCCAGGTGAGGATGTTAAGTTTGTTTCCAAAGCACCAATTGAAAAGTTTAAAGAAGTGTTATTAGATGGTAATGTTTTAGCTCGACAATATTATACAGTGAAATCAGGAAGTACAATTGTGACATTGAATCCTGAATTTACAAAGACATTAAGTGCAGGGAAACATACATTGATAATTGTATCAACAGATGGAAAGGCAACTGCTGAATTTAATATAGATAAGGGTACAACATCTGAAGATATAAAAAATCCAGCAACAAGTGATTCAACACAGACAATAGGATGGATGGGATTGATAAGTCTATCAGTGATAGGAATCATATTAGTAAATTTAAAGAAAAAAAGAGAACATATCTCATCATCAAAATAATGATATTGACTATGATTAATATGAGATTGTTATAAATGATTGAATAAAAGAATCAATTCGTTAATCATGCTAAGCAAAACGAAAATGATTCTTTTTTCTTTGATTATGGTGGTAGAGATAATTTCACAATAATTTTTTATAATTTCATCTATAAAATCAATATTAAATTCACCAAAACTTAAATATACATAAACATATTTGAAGAATAAAAAAATTACAAAGTATTTGGATAAATTATGGTATACTAAGCAATGAGGTGAGAACCATGCAAAAAATTATGATAGTTGAAGATGATGAAATCATTTCATCAACATTAAAAAAACATTTAGAAAAATGGAATTACGATGTTTATGTTATTGAAGATTTTGAAAATATTATGGATATTTTTATGAAAGAACAACCTGCCTTAGTTCTCTTAGATATTTCTTTACCTTATTATAATGGTTATCATTGGTGTCAAGAGATTCGCAAAGTTTCAGAAGTGCCAATCATTTTTATTTCTTCAACAAATGAAAATATGAATATTGTTATGGCAATGAATATGGGAGCAGATGATTTTATTAATAAACCGTTTGATTTAAATGTTTTAACTGCTAAGATTCAAGCAATATTAAGAAGAACTTATTCTTTTTCAAAACAATTTCATATATTAACTTATAAGGATTTGGTGTTGAATATTTTAGAAGCAACAATATCTTATCAAATTCAAATCATTGAACTTACAAAAAATGAACTGAAGATTATGCAAATGTTATTTGAAAAATCAGAAACATTTGTTTCTAGAGATGATTTAATGATTGCTTTATGGCAAAGTGATCAATTTGTTGATGATAATACTTTAAGTGTCAATATGAATAGATTAAGAAAGAAATTAGATGATTTTGGCTTTGATTCTTTGATTCAAACGAAAAAAGGTTTAGGATATAAGCTCTATTATGAATAAGCTATGGGATTATTTGTGTTATCGTAAACAGTTTTATATCTATTCTTTCTTAATTATTGGTATTTTTTATTTCATATTGTTTCTATATAATGCATTGTTAGATGCTATTAATTATGCTGCAATCTTAAGTTTATCACTCTTAGTTATTTATACTGTGATAGATTTCTATAGGTTTTATAAACAGAGGACACAGCTTGAATATATCTTATCGTTAGATAATATTTATATGTCTGATTTGCCATTACCACGAACTGCAATTGAAGAATACTATCATGAATTATTAACGAAAGTTGATCATTTACATAAAGAATTACAAAATCAAAATGATGATCATTATCATGATATGTTAGATTATTTTACATTGTGGGTTCATCAAATCAAAACACCTATATCAGCTTTACGTTTATTAGTTCAATTACAAGAAGAACCCCAAAATGATCTATTGTTACAGATATTTAAAATTGAACAGTATGTTGATATGGTTTTACATTATATCAAGATTGATCATATGTCATCAGATTTAAGTATAAAAGAATATGCATTAGATCCTATTTTAAATGAAGTCATTAAGAAACAAGCAACATTTTTTATTCAAAAGAAAATTAAATTAAATAAAGAGCCTATTCAAAGAACAATACTTACAGATGAAAAATGGATTTCATTTGTAATTGAACAGATTCTATCTAATGCATTAAAATATACCAAAGAAGGAATGATTCACATTTATGAAAAAGATGAAGTGCTTTATATAGAAGATACAGGTATAGGGATAAAACCTGAGGATTTACCACGTGTGTTTGAAAAAGGATTTACTGGTCATAATGGAAGAGTAGATAAAAAGGCAAGTGGATTAGGGTTATACTTATGTCAACAGATTATTCATAATCTGGGTTATCAAATATCTATTGAGTCAACTTTGGGTAAAGGAACAGTCGTTGCTATTAATTTTCATGTTGATAAATTGCAGGTTGAGTAAACTTACATCAATGTAAGGATGAAATAAGAAATTGTAAGGATAATCTATGGTACGGATTTCCTTTTTTTCATAAACTAAAGATGTACAAAGGAGGACGATTTATATGTCAATTTTAGAAGTTAAAAATTTAAAGAAAGTTTATACGACACGTTTTTCTAATCAACAGGTCCAAGCTTTATCCAATGTCTCTTTTAGTGTTGAAGAAGGAGAATATGTTGCAATTATGGGTGAATCAGGAAGTGGGAAAACAACATTATTAAATATATTAGCCTCTCTTGATAAACCAACCAGTGGGGAAGTTTTATTAAATGGTAAAGATATTACACGTATTAAAGAAAAAGAAATTTCTCAATTTAGAAGAAAGAATTTAGGTTTTGTATTTCAGGATTTTAATTTATTAGATACATTTTCAATTAAAGATAATATCTTTTTACCATTAGTGTTATCAAAAGAATCATATCCAGTTATGAAACAAAAACTTAAAGTTTTAGCACCAAAACTCGGTATTCAGGAGTTACTTGAAAAATATCCTTATGAAATCTCTGGTGGACAAAAACAAAGAGTTGCCGTTGCAAGAGCCTTGATTACTCATCCACAAATAGTTTTGGCAGATGAACCAACAGGTGCATTAGATTCTAAATCAACAGATCAATTATTAGATATTTTTGATCAAATTAATGAAGAAGGTCAAACAATTGTTATGGTTACACATAGTACCAAAGCAGCAAGCTATGCAAAAAGAGTTTTATTTATTAGAGATGGACAGGTTTTCCATCAAATCTATAGAGGAAATCAAACCAACGAACAAATGTATCAAAGTATTTCAGATACATTAACATTACTTGCGACAGGAGGAAAATAAAATGAAGAAATTCTTTTATTCTCACTTAGCATTATCAAATATTAAGAAAAATGCTAAGATTTATCTTCCTTATTTATTAACAAGTACTTTTACTGTTATGATGTTCTATGTTATTCATAGTTTAGCAGTCAATCAAAGTTTAAGAGATACCAGTTCTACAGCCCCTGTTGTTTTAATGCTTGGTTCTTGGGTTGTTATGATTTTCTCAGTTATCTTTCTCTTTTATGTGAATAGTTTCTTAATTAAAAGAAGAAAAAAAGAAATTGCACTATATAATATTCTTGGTATGGAAAAGAAACATGTCATGATTATGATGGCTTGTGAAACAATTCTTACTACATTAACATCACTTATTTTTGGTGTTTTGTTTGGAGCATTGTTTAGTAAACTGATGTTCTTATTGTTAGTCAATTTATCTCATATTCAAACTGCTATCACTTTTGAAATTCCACAATCAACTATTTTCTTAACTGTCATAGTTTATGGTGCAATTTTCTTCATAGCGTATCTATTTAATGTTATTCAGATTAAATTGGCAAATCCGATAGAGTTATTACGTGGTGGAGAACATGGTGAAAAAGAACCAAAAACAAAATGGTTATTGACTTTAGTAGGAATCTTAACATTGGGTGGAGGATATTATCTTGCACAAACAATTGAAGATCCAATGGATGCATTAACGTTATTCTTTGTTGCTGTGGTATTGGTTATTATTGGAACATACTGCCTATTTACTGCAGGTTCAATTGTGATTTTAAAGATGTTAAAGAAAAACAAACGTTTTTATTATAAAACAAGACATTTTACATCTGTTTCACAAATGGTCTATCGTATGAAACAAAATGCAGTTGGTTTAGCAAGTATCTGTATTTTATGTACATGTATCCTCGTTATGATTTCTTCAACTGTGACATTATACTTAGGTGTCAAAGACACTGTTCAAATTCTTCAGGATGAAGACTTTGTAATGAAAATTAACCCTTATTCAGAAGGAAAATTACCTTCAAAACAAGAATTAAGTACACTCTATGCTAAAATTCAAGATAACTTAAAAGCAAAAGATATTAAGACTACAGCATTTGTCACGCGTTCGATTTATGAAATTTCTTACAATCAAAAAGATGGTGAATATATAACTGGTGAAGGTAGTGATGCTAGAGATTTCAAAAGCTTTTCAGCAATGACTTTAGAGGAATATAATCGTGCTTATCATAAGAATGAAACTTTAAAGGAAAATGAGGTTCTTGTTCATTCTAATTTTGAGAAATTACCAAACCAAATGAAGATTAATGAAAAAACTGTTCATGTGAAATCTGAAGTTCAAGATAAATATTTCTTAGAAACAGAATTTTCAAAAAGTGCTCAATTAACTGGGATTGTCTTAAAAGATGAAAAAACTTTAAAGGACATCTTATTTGCTTTAGAAGATCAAGTTCAACCGATAGAGTATATGTCAATTGATTATCAAAATAAAGCAGATGCAAAAGTTGCTGAAGAAGTTATTCAAGATATTGTTCAAAGTGAAAAGACTACTGAAGATTATACAATTTTTACCTCTTCACAATATGAAATGGAAAATATGTTTAATGATTCTTATGGAAGTTTATTCTTCTTAGGATTATTCTTAGGACTATTATTCTTGATGGCAGCAATATTAATTATGTATTATAAACAATTATCTGAAGGTTATGAGGATCAAAGGCGATTTGAGATTATGCAGAATGTTGGTATGAGTAAAAAAGAAGTGAAACAGACAATTCGTTCACAAGTCTTAATTTTCTTCTTCCTGCCACTTGTTGTCGCAGTCATTCATATGTCATTTGCATTCAAGATGATTATGAAAATGTTTGGTTACTTAATAGCTTCTGGTGAAGGATTGTTTATTACTTGTACAATCATTTCGATTGTCATATTAGCTATTCTTTATAGTATAGTTTATATTTTAACAGCAAGAACTTATTATAAAATAGTAAGACATTAATGATATAGAGGCATAGTCATTTTGATTATGTCTTTTTTAATGCGTGATTGTTCTTATTAAAAGGATTATTTCTGTAGAGAAAAACTGTACATATGTATTGATATAAAATAATGCTAATAGACTTTAGTTTTAGTAAAAAAGTAATTATAAATTTACTTAACTGCAATATAAAATTAGTAAAATATTATTGACAATGAAATGCTTAATGATATAATAAAGGCATAACAAGGATTGTTACTATTCAATTAGGCAAGACCTCAAAAGAAATACTTTTTGGTATATTCTTTTGGGGTCTTTTCTTTTTGTAAAAAATGGGAGGCGAAAAAATGAAACAGTTTGGAAAGAAATTTTTTGCAGTCATAGCAAGTATGGCAATGGTCATAGGTTTATTTTCACAAGTGGGATCTGTTTATGCAGCGATGCCAGAATACGAAATATATCCTAAACCACATAAGATAACTTATGAAAATAGTGATTTTATTTTAAGAGAAAAAGTCAATGTTGTATATGAAAATGATATTGATTCATATACAAAGTCACGTTTAAAAGAAGTGACTGATATCAAAGGCTTATCAATTTTAACATCTGATGAGTTAATAGATAATGAAAAGAGTGAACAAAAAGTAACAAATATACTTATTGGAATTAAAGACTCTAATGGATATGTTGATAATTATGTAAAGAATAATTATTCTGTTGGAAATAATTTATTTGATAAGACAGATTCTTATTTTTTAAAGGTTGATAATGGCACAGTGATTATCTTAGGAAAAGATACAGATGCTGCTTTTTATGGATTAACAACTTTATATCATGTGTTTAATCAGTTAGAAGGGCGTACAATTCGTAATTTTGAAGTTGAAGACTATGCTGGTGTTGTCAGTCGTGGATTTATAGAAGGTTATTATGGAAATCCATGGTCAGTTGAAGATAGATCAGAATTAATGAGATGGAGTGGTTATTATAAATTAAACTCATATTTCTATGCACCTAAAGATGATCCTAAACATAATGCAAACTGGCGTGATTTATATACAGATCAAGAAATTGAAACAATGATTAAACCACTTGCTCAAGCTGGAAATGAATCAAAGTGTCGTTTTGTTTATGCTTTACATCCCTATATGAAAGATGCTACGCATCCTAATCCTCTTCGTCATGATGCAAATTATGAAGCGGATTTAAAAGTCATGCAAGATAAATTTGCACAAGTTATTGATGCTGGTGTGAGACAAATTGCTATTTTAGCAGATGATGCTCCTAATGTAGGGGGTAGTAATTATATAAAGATGTTAAATGATATGACTGATTGGTTGAAGGAAAAACAGAAAACTTATCCTGATCTTAAGTTGACTTTACCATTCTGTGTTCAAGAGTATATGGGTTGGGGACAATCATATTTTTCAGATTTTCCTGATAATGTACAAATTATCATGACTGGTGGTCAAGTTTTTGGTGAAGCATCTGAAAATTTTACAAATTCTTTCATGAATACAGTAGGAAGAGGTCCTTACTTATGGATTAACTGGCCATGTACAGATAATTCTAAAAATCATTTAATTATGGGAGGATATGATACTTTTTTACATCCAGGTGTCAATCCTAGTAAAGTAGAAGGTATTGTCTTAAATCCAATGCAACAGTCTGAACCTAGTAAGGTTGCAATTTTTGGGAATGCTTGTTATTCATGGAATATTTGGCAATCAAAAGCAGAGGCTGATGAAATTTGGAATGATTCATTCCAATATGTAGATCACAATTCATCATTGACAACACAATCATCAAAAGCATTACGTGAATTATCTAAACATATGATTAATCAGAATATGATTGGGGGAGATAATCCAGTTACACCGCTAGATGAATCTGTTGAACTGAAACCAAAACTAGATGCATTAAAAAGTGCATTAAATTCTCATACAGCTACAGTTGAGCAGGTTAATGAACTTATTCAAGAGTTTGAGACTCTTGCAAAAGCTTCTCAAATCTATAGAAATAGTGGAAATCAAAGGATTAAAGAACAAATTGTATATTGGTTAGATTGTTGGGATGATACAGCAGGATCTGCAATCGCTTATTTAAAAGCAGTAAAAGCTAATATAGAAGGTGATAGTACAACACTTTTAAATCAATATTCAAATGGTCAAAAGTTATTTGCAAATTCTAGAACTCATGCATTATGGTATAGAGATCATTATCAATATGCTGAAGTAGGAGTTCAACGTATTGTTCCATTTATAAAAGCTTTAGATGAATATACTTCACAACAAGTAGAAATGATTGCAAATCCTGATAAAAAAGGAGAAGTGAACTTAAGTCTTGAAATTTCTAATGATATTGTTGTTGCACAAGGTTCATTAGCAGATGCTCTTGATGGTAATAAGGAAACAGAAACACATTTTAAAGCAATAAATGCCAATGCAATGCCAGTTGGAGCAACTGTCACATTAGATATCGGTTCTGTTCAAGATATTGAATCAGTATATATTGCACAGGGAATGACGAAGCAAGGGGATATCTTAAGTAAAGCGGTAGTCGAATATAGTCAAGATAAGGTCAATTGGACAAAATTAGATGATTTGGCAGAACAGACAGAACAAACAATACCTGCTTCTTTATCAGCAAGATATGTTCGTATTCGTAATTTGGAATATAAGGCAATTTGGTGGAGATTGGGAGAATTCCAAGTGAATTTGGTTAATTCAGGAACAGAAAATACAAATGAACTTAAACTGACTGCTTCATTAGAACATGGGCTAAGAGTTGCGACTCATAATAGCATTAATGCAGCAGCGAAAAATAATAAAATAGAATATATGGTTGATGGCGATTTAGGAACAATGGCGTGGTTAGCTAGTGATACTCAAGCAGAAAATGGAAATATTCAAACAGATGATGCAGTTGTTGTTTCATTTAATAAAGAAGTTGAAGTCATGTCAGTGACTTTAAATCAAGGAAGTGGAGACCGTGTTTCAAATGGAAAAGTCATGTATCAGGACACTGATGGAAATTGGCATGATTGGAACACTTTTACTGGTGCAGGTGAAGAGATTAAGATTACTGGTACTCAAGTGAAAGCAAAAGGCATTAAAATTGTTTCAACAGAAAATTTAACAACATGGTGGCAGGTTAAAGAAATATCTGTTGAAGCAGGTGTTAAAGATTATGTTTATACAAATACTGAAACAACACTCTTATCAAATACTTTGGAACATGGTGTTGCCTTAACATCAGGAAATATGACATTAAATGCACAAGAATATATTGGTGTACAATTCAAAAATATAAAAAATTTAGATCAGATAGTATTGAATTATACTGGCAATAATTCAGCATTAAAACTTCAGGTTTCAAAAAATGGAATCATTTGGACTGATGTGACAACTGGAGTACAAAATGAGGATGCTTGTTTTGTTCGTTTCATCAATACAGGGTCATCTGCTCTCAATATAACAATCAATGAATTTAAAGTTACATACCATGAAATTTTGCCAATGCAATTCCATTCTTCAGATATTGCAGCTATTGCCAATTGGGGAGATACAAGAAATAATGGTGCAGCTTTTGATGGAAATATGGGAACAACAAATAAAATAGGTGGAAGACCAATGAATGGTCAATATATTATCTATGATTTAGGACAAGAGATTGATATGAATTCTTTAAGAATTTATACACTTGATTCTCAAAATGATTATATTAGAGATGCAAAAGTCCAACTCTCTACTGATTTGGTCAACTGGAATGATTTATTTACAATTGGTGATGGAATTCAAGATACTGATCCTAACTCTACTGCTAGAGAAACATTTACAAATAATGATTCTAACTATCCTAATTATGTATATGCAGGCAGTGATCATTTGAATATAAAAGGGCGTTATTTACGTATCCTTATGACTGTTGATTATCCTCAACGTTCAATTGTTATTAATGAGATTATGGTTAATCGAGGTGAATATATACCAGTTGAAAATAATCCACAATATGTTGGTGCATTAGAAGAACGTGGGCATCAGCCAAGTTATATGGGAGATGAAGACTTAACAACAACTTATAAATCTTCATTAGCAAATTCTTCAATGACATATTATGTATCTAGACCTGATGGTTTAACTTCATTTAGAATTATTCAAAATGGTGAAACAACAGGTGCATCAGTAAAAGCCACATTCTATAGTGATATCATAAGAGGAACAACAGAAACGGTTGAAGTTGGTAAATTAAATCAAGCTATCAATGAATTTATTATTCCAACAGGGAAAAAATTACTCTCTATAGAAATTTCATGGCAAGATAAAATTCCTGAAATTGCTGAAATCTTAACAAGACAAGGAACAAATATTTCAGTTGATAAAACAGCATTAAATAATATTTTAAAAGAAACTGCTAAGAGCGGTTGGACAACAGATAGTATGACTGCTTTCAATAATGCAAAAAAGATTGCTGAAGAATTAAAGAATAGCGATTATGCATCACAGGATATTATTGATAGTGCAGTGGCAGTCTTACAAAATGCAATTGATACTGCATTACAAAAAGCTGATTTAAGTGAATTAGAGTCATTAGTTAATGAAGCAACATCTATTCAACAAAATGATTACACAGTTAATTCATTTATGGAATATCAAAATAGTATAAATGATGCAAAATCTGCTTTTAATGATAAAGATAATATTTCTGTTGAACAGGCTCATCAATTTGTACAAGATATTAAAAATGCTAAAAATTCATTAGAATATTCATCAATAGAGAGAGAAAAGGCAGAATTAGCAATATTAGATGACACAACTCTAGTTGAATCTAATTATGCTAAAGATTCATACCAAAATTATATAACTGCAAAAACAGCATTAAATAATGCAATTACAAAAGATAAAGTGGCAACATCTCAAGCTGATCGTATAACACCAGCAGATATGAAAACATTAAATACAGCATTTCAAACTGCAAAAACAGCTTTAGCAGACATTACAGAGTTAAAAGCAGTGATTAATGAATTTAATAATTATGATAGTCAATTGTATACAGAAGATTCTTATAGAGCTTATAAAGATGCAGTTGAAGTTGGGAAGCAATTATTGGTTTCTGGGACAAAAGAAACTGTAGCAACACAACTCAATCTCATTATTGAAAAGAAGAATCAATTGGTACTTGTATCTGATCAGTTAAATGATGTTATTAAAGAAGCTTTAAAAATCAAACAAGAAAATTATACTGAAAAATCATACAATGATTTTAAAGCAGTTGTTGATGAAGCACAGGCTCTTGTTAATCCGACTCTACAACAGCAAAAAGAATATATTGAAAAAATTACAAAAGCTAAAAATAGTTTAGTGTCTATTGTTGCTTTAAAAGAACGTATTCAAGAAGCAGAGGGATTAGATAAAGATAAATATACATCTTTAACTTATGTCGAAGTAGAAAAGGCTATTGAAAATGCAAAGAAAGCAATGAAGGATGGAGATGCAAGAACAGTTAAAAATGCATATGATGCTTTAACAAATGCTATTCAATCCTTAAAAGTAAGTGGTTCAAAAGAATATGTAGCATATCTTCAAGATTTAAAATTAAAAGATTCTCATGACTATACTGTTAATAGTTATCAAGCATATAAGAATGCATATGACCAATTTATGAAATTACCTAAAGATGTCTCTTTAGAAGATTTTATGAAAGCAAAACAAAATTTAGAGAAATATACAGATTCACTCAAATATAAAGATGCTGACTATAGTCAAATTAAAGATTTAATTTCTAAAATTCCATCAGATTTATCTTCATATAATAGTGATTCAGTTGCAAATTTAAATAAAGTATTAGGAAGAATTGTTTATAATAAAACAATTCTTGAGCAGAGTGTTGTTGATCAATATGCGAAAGACTTATATCAAGCTATTCAAGGATTAACAAAGTCAAGTCAATCTGCTTTAACTGGTGATTCAACATATATTTTACCTATGATGTTGACAATGACTATTGCAGGATGTGGGATTTATTTATTAAGAAAGAAAAAAGAAAAGAATGGATAAAGTTTGTGTATTGGCATTTTAAAAACAAAATGCCAATACCATTCATAATTAAAGAGGAGGAAAATTATGAAAGGGAAAGTAACAAAACTAATATTAACATCATTATTAATTGCAGGAACTGTTGTTACAGCTACTCCAAGTCTCTCTGATGTACATGCTTTAACGGGACCAGAGTATGACCTTATTGAGTTACAGCGTAATCGCTTAATTCAAAATGGAGACTTTGAAAAGGGCACAGCGAATTGGACATCTTTGGTCAGTGCAGAGGTTAGTAGTGATAGTCATGTTAAAGGAAACTATTCTGGAAAAATCAAACCAAACACTGATAGTCATGCCAATGGTCATATTTGGCAAGCTGTAACGCTTGAAAAAAATACTGATTATATTCTTAAAGGAAAAATTAAAATTATCAGTACAGCCCAAGATTCAACGGCAGCATTAGTCATTAAAAGTGGAACATTAGATAATCCTAGTAATGTTGATCAAGATACTATTGTTTCAACAACTGCAGAATGGCAAGAAGCGATTATCGAGTTTAATAGTGGTGATATGACTAACTTTATTGTTGGTATGGATAGATGGGCTGAAAATGCTAATGAAGCCTTGAAAAATTCTTCTGCATATCTAGATGATGTTACATTAACAAAAGTTGGTGCAGAAGAACCAGATGAAACTTATGATATCACTTGGTGGGATGATTTCAATGGAACATCTCTAGATACAATAAAATGGGATTATGAATTAGGTCATATCCGTGGCTTAGAACAGCAACATTATGTTCGTAGTGATGAAAATGTTTATGTCAAAGATGGAAAATTAACAATTAAAGCAACTGATAGACCTGTTGAGTCTCAATATAATGTTGGTGGAAGACAAGTTATTTACAATTCAGGAAGTATTCGTACTCATGATAATAAACAATACTTGTATGGACGTTTTGAAACAAAAGCGAAATTACCGAAAGGAAAAGGTGTTTTCCCAGCATTTTGGACATTAGGATCTGATTTTACATTGGATGGTGTCATTAATGACGCACAAGGACATGGGTGGCCTAGTTGTGGAGAAGTTGATATTATGGAATTAATTGGTGATGGATCAGATGGAAGTGCTAGAAATAGAACAGTTTATCAAACATTACATTATAGTAGTGTAGAAGGTGGAAGTGCCGATAATGGAAAATATGCTGGAAATGGAACTGCATATACTATTCCTTCTGGAAACTTTAATGATGATTATCACATTTTTGGATTGAATTGGACAAAAGGCAAAATGGAATGGTATGTCGATGATCAAATCGTCAGAACTGTAGATTATAGCGATGATCAAGCTGCTGTTGATGCGTTAGACAAACCACAATATATTCAATTTAACCTTGCAATGGGTGGTGCTTGGCCAGGTGAAGTAGGAACAAATTTGGCAGGAACAACTTATGATGTTGATTATGTTTATTATGGACAAACTGATCAGCAAAAGGCAGATGCTGCAGAATATTATGCAAATGCTCCTAAATTAAATGGAACTCAAAATATAACAATGCAACAGGGTGATATTCCAGATTTATTAGCGAATGTCAGTGCATCTGAAGGATATCATGTAGATTATTCTATTGATGATGATTCATTTTTTGATAACGATGCAGGAAATTCAAGTGTTCATCTTGTAATCAATAGTGATGCTAATAAAGATAAATTAGCAATTCTTGATCCAGGTGAATATACATTATACTATACTGCTATACCAGATGATTTAACAGTATCACCTCGTAAATATACAAGAGAGACAGTGAAATTAACTGTTCAAGAAAGAACCTTCCCAACTGACTTTACTTTAACTGGTGTTTATGGCGAAACGCTTTCTACAATTGGTTTACCAGAAAATTGGACATGGGAACAACCAAACACAATTTTAAATCAATATCAAAATCAGTTCAAAGTTAACTATAGTCAAAATGGGTTTACCACTTCTACAACTGTAAGTGTAAAATTAGTTTCAGCTGATAAAACAAATTTATCAGAACTTATGAAAAAAGCAGAAACTTATATTCAATCAGAGACTTATACAGATGACAGTATTTCATTACTAAAAAATGAAGTTCAAAAAGCACAAGCTATTATGAATAAAACTGATGCTACAAAAGAAGATGTTGCAACAGCTATTCAAAATTTAAATACTGCTATTGCTCAATTAGAAAAGAAACCAAATGTTGAACCACCAGTAACACCACCAGAATCTAATGATGATAAATATATCATTAATGACGGTAAAGAAGTAACTGTTCAACCAGGTGAAGCTGTGAGTTTTAGATCAAATGCATCTATCGAAAAGTTTAAAGAAGTCTTGTTGGATGGTAAGGTTTTAGACAGTCAATATTATACAGTTAAAGAAGGAAGTACAATTATTACTCTTCATCCTGAATTTACAAAAACATTATCAGAAGGACAACATACATTAATAATTGTATCTACAGATGGACAAGCAACAGCCAAATTTGGAGTTGAAGCATCAACATCAAATCCAGTCGATCCATCAAAACCAAATATCAATGATACATCAAACAATCAAAATAAGCCATCAACAAATCAACCTCAAACAGGTGATTCAGTACAAGTGACAGCTTTGTTTGGATTATTCATAATAAGTGGTGCTTTAGGTTATTTTATGAGTAAAAAACATAAAAAAATATAATATGTAATAACTATATATGATTAAGGTTGGCAAGTTTCGCTAACCTTTTTCCAATAATATTTAAAATAAAAAGTAAAAAGTGAAACTTTTTACTCTCAATTATTTATATGTGAAAAGAGTTTTTCCTTTCTTTGTATAAGAAGATGTTGTCATTATTTTAATAGGATGCTCATGAGAATTTAATATGATAATAGGTGTGATAACTTTAAATTGGTGGGAATGTAAAAATTGTTGGCTCAGTGTCAGAATGTGTGTGTCAGGAGTGATATGGTCTCCTACATTGACATGATAATTAAAGTCATGTTCATTTGGTTTTGATGTGTTGAGACCAATATGAACAAGTATTTCAACTCCATTTTCTAATAGTATAGTAAATGCATGTCGTGTTGAAGCAATAGAATTAATGGTTCCTGTACAAGGAGCATAAATATGGGGAGAGTTAATTTCAATTGCTAAGCCATCTCCAATCAAACGATTAGAGAAAGCATGATCAGGTATTTTTTCAATATGCAGAACTTTTCCATGAGTTACAGCTAAAATAGAATGATTATCTTTATGTATGAGTTTATCTAAAAAATTCATTTCTTAAAGTCCTTTCTTTTATATAAAAAAGCATTAGTTGCTTAAAAAAACAACTAATGCCTAATTGAATAGTCACATTACTACTTCTATTTTACTTGTAATTTAAAAATATGTCAATAATTAAAACATGAGCATTATTATAAGAAAACATGAAAAGTTCGTTAAAGTGTAGTTTAAAAAACTTCCATATTTAAACTAAAAAGAATATTCCCTCTACAATATTTTACATTTTTTAGTAGTTATTAGCAAGTTTTAAAACGTACACATTTATGAATTTTTAAAATGAAGTAAAGGATGGATATAAGTAATGATGGGATATATGCAGCGATTAGGAAAATCATTAATGTTACCAGTTTCAGTGATGCCCATTGCAGCTATTTTAAAAGGTATTGGTTATTGGATTGATCCAATAGGCTGGGGTTCAAATAATGTTATTGCTGCATTTCTTATTGAATCAGGGAGTGCCATTATAGACAATCTTCCTATTTTATTTGCCGTAGGAATTGGAATTGGGATGGTTAAGGAAAAAGATCCAATGATTGTTATTAGTGTTGTTGTATCATATGTGTTATTAAATCATTTGCTTTCAGTTGAATCTGTTTCATTATTTATGAATATCCCAGAAGAACAAGTTCCAATAGCTTTTGAGAATTCTTCAAATGCTTTTATAGGTATTCTTGTTGGACTTATATGTGCATTTCATTATAACAAATTCTCTAAAATAAAATTACCCACAGCCCTCTCTTTTTTTGGAGGTAAAAGATTTGTTCCTATTATTTGTAGTTTAACAATGTTAGGTTTAGGTCTTTTGTTATTGATTGTTTGGCCAACATGCTTTAATTTGTTTATTCAATTTGGTGAGACAATATCAGGATTAGGTCCATTTGGAGCTGGATTATATGGTTTTTATAATCGTTTGCTTATTCCAACTGGCTTACATCATGCATTAAATTCTGTTTTTTGGTTTGATATGGCAGGAATCAACGATATTGGTAAGTTTTGGGGAACTATATCAGGAGGAGTATTGGGAATAACAGGAATGTATCAAGCAGGCTTTTTTCCAATTATGATGTTCGGTTTACCGGGTGCAGCACTAGCAATGTATAGATGCGCGCGACCTGATCGAAAGAAACAAGTAGGAACTATTTTATTCTCAGCAGCATTTGCATCATTCTTAACTGGTGTTACAGAACCGTTAGAATTTGCATTTATGTTTGTAGCACCTGTTTTATATGTTATTCATGCTATTTTAACTGGTATTTTTGTTTTTATTGCTGCTTCTATGCATTGGATAGCAGGTTTCGGATTTTCAGCAGGACTTATTGATTATTTATTAAGTATCAAAGCCCCATTTTCACAAAATATTTTTATGTTAATTCCTTTAGGTATTGTTTGTGGAATTATCTATTATTCACTCTTTAGATTTATTATTATCCGATATAATCTAATGACTCCGGGTAGGGAAACTGATGAGGTAATACTTCAGGTTGCTAAAGATGAGTATAAAGATGTTTTAAAAACTGATGATTATGATGATATTGCTATTATCTATGTAGAAGCATTGGGGGGGTAGAGAAAATATTGTTTTAATTGAGAGCTGTATTACAAGGTTAAGAGTCCAACTTAATGATATATCTTTGGTTGATGAAGAAAAAATTCTATCTACAGGTGTAAGTGGGATTGTGAAGATTGGTAATACTCATTTGCAGCTTATTGTGGGAACACAAGTTGATTTCATTGTGGATTCTATGAATGATATTTTAGGGTAAGGAGAAAAGCATGATCATATTAAAAGTCTTTAATAATAACAGTGTAGTGGCTTTGAATGAAAATCGACAAGATGTTATATTAACAGGATCAGGAGTTGGTTTTCAAAGAAAAGTAGGGGATATTGTTGATGAAAAGAAAATTGAAAAAATATATGTTTTTCAAGATGAACAAAAGAAAAGAATTGAGGATTCTTTGAAAAGTATCCCTATTATATATTTTGAAATAACTGAAGAAATTGTTCAAAAGGCTGAAACTGTTTTGGATACAAGTTTTAGTGGAGAAATTTTTATTGCAATTGGTGATCACTTAGCATTTGCTGTTAAACGCAAACAAGAAGGTGTTTATTTACCTAATATTATCCTTTCAGAAACACGTACTCTTTATAATAATGAGTATCAAGTTGGACAATGGGCTTTAAGACTGATTGCTAAAAAAACTGGTGTGATGTTAGATGAAGATGAAGCTGGTTATATTGCTTTACATCTTGTTAATTTTTCTTTATCAAATAAATCGAATAATGCTATTAAAATTTTAACACTTACAAAAGAAGTTTTGGAATTAATTCAGAAAACAATGAAAATAGAATTACAGGAAGATTCATTAGCTTATTCAAGAATATCTATTCATTTAAAATATCTTGGAGAAAGAATATTTAGAAATCGAAACAATCAATTTGAAGATACAACAGCTAATATTCGAGATATGCTAAAAGAAGATCCACGTTTAGCATTATGTATTAATAGAATTGTGAAACTCATAAAAAACAGATATGATTATAATTTGTCGCCTGATGAACAAACATATCTTTGCATCCATCTTCGTAAAAATACATAACTTTCCAATTTACAAAAGATGGAAAAAACTGTTGACAATGAAGTGCTAGAAAGGTTATCATAATGGCGTAAGGATTGTTACTAATACGATTAGGCAAGACCTCAAAGGAAAACACGATTAAGTGTAGACCTTTGAGGTCTTTTTTTGTCTAAAATAGCAGTCCTACGAATTGAAAGGGAGGAAAAAAATGGGACAATTCAAGAAAAAAGTATTTGCTGTTATAGCAAGTATGGCTATGGTGATTAGTTTATTTTCTCATGTTGGTTCGGTATATGCTGCAATGCCAGAATATGAAATTTATCCAACACCACACACAATAACGTATCAAAATAGTGACTTTATTTTAAGAGATAAAGTAAATGTTGTCTATGAAGATGGCATTGATAAATATACAAAATCAAGACTTAAAGAGGTTACTGATATTAAGAAATTATCTATTTCAACATCATCTGCACTAATTGATAATTCTGATGAATCAGTAACAGAAAAAGTTACAAATATTTTAGTTGGAATAAAAGGTTCAGGAGGATATGTTGATCAATATGTTCAAAATAATAAATCTGTTTCTCATGACTTATTTGATAAGAATGATTCTTACTATTTAGAAGTCAATGATGGAACAATTATTATTCTTGGTAAAGATACAAATGCAGCATTCTATGGATTAACAACTCTTTATCATGTCTTTAATCAACTAGAAAGTCGTACAATTCGTCATTTTACGGTTGAAGATTATGCTGATGTTGTGAGTCGTGGATTTATTGAAGGATACTATGGAAATCCTTGGTCAGTAGAGGATAGAGCGGAATTAATGAAATTTGGTGGATATTATAAAATGAATACATATTTTTATGCACCAAAGGATGATCCAAAACATAAAGATAAGTGGGATATTTTATATACTCAAGATGAAATTAATAATTTAATTAAACCACTTGCAAAAGCGGGTAATGAATCAAAATGTAGTTTTGCCTATGCACTTCATCCATTTGGATGGGCAAGAACATTTAATTTTGATAATTATGATGAAGAATTAGCGAAATTGAAAGCAAAGTTTAAACAGGTTATTGATTGTGGTGTTAGGCAGATTGCAATCTTAGCAGACGATTTCCATAATCCTGGAGGTGCCAATGGCTTAAAATTAATTAATGATATATCAGATTGGCTAAAGAATGATGTTCAAAAAGAATATCCTGATATGAAAACAACTTTACCATATATTCCTTATGATTATATGGGAAATGGTTCTGGAGCAGAATTTACAGAACTAAAAAAAGCACCTAATAATGTTCAACTGGTTATGACAGGTGGTGGAGTTTGGGGTACAGTGAATACAAATTTCACAAACACATTTACAAATAATGTTGGACGTGGTCCATTCTTATGGATTAACTGGCCATGTTCAGATAATGCAACAAATCGTTTAATAATGGGTGGCTATAAAGAATTTTTAAATCCAGGTGTAAGTCCTGATAAAATTCAAGGTATTATGTTAAATCCAATGGAACATTCTGAACCAAGTAAAGTTGGAATATTTGGTAATGCTTGTTATTCATGGAATATTTGGCAATCAGCCAATGAAGCAGATCAGGCTTGGACAGATAGTTTTAAATATGTAGATCATAATACGGCATTAGATACAAAATCATCAAAATCTTTGCGTGAGATTTCTAAACATATGATTGCTCAGAATACGGGATTAGATGAATCATTAGATTTAAAATCTCAATTAAATAGTTTTAGATCATCTTTAACAAATAATACAGTAACAGTTGAGACATGTGATGCTTTAATACAAGAATTTCAAAAATTAAAAGAGTCAGCTGCATATTATAAGAATTCAGGAAACAAACGTTTAAGAGAACAAATGGCACCATGGTTAAACTGTTGGGATGATACAATGGAATCTGGTATTTCTTATTTAGAGGGAATCAAGGCATCTTTAAATAATGATAGTAATGCCATCATTGAATATAATACAAAAGGTTCAAAGGCTCTTGCAGATTCTCAAAAACATCATTTTATTACAAAGAATACAAATGATGAATATGCTTTAGTTGGATCAAAATATATCACACCATTGATTAAAGATATGTCTAGTTATTTAAATAAAAAAGTGGAAGAGATTACAGATCCAAACTATTTTGGGCAGACATTTATAACAAATCGTACTGATTTTCCAAATGGAAGCTTAGATAATGTTTTTGATGGAAATGATGCAACGAATATTCAATATACAACAACAAGTCAAAATGAACAGTGGATTAAATCTGGTCAATATGTAGGTGTTGAATTTAATAAGGCTATTGAAATTCATGATATTAGATTTTTACTTGGTAGTGGTAAAAATAAATTTGAACATTCAAAATTGCAGTATACAACAGATGGAACAACATGGACAGATTTAGATGGAACTATTTATGATTTTGCAACAAATATTTCTAATCCTGCTGAAATTAAGGTTGATGAATTATCTTTAACTGCCAAAGGTATTCGTTTAATAACGACTCAAGATAATGCTGTTGATGCATGGCTAATAGTTTCTGAAATAACTATTAATAAGGCAGAAGGAAATCCTGATAAAGAACCTGAAAAATTAGAAATTACAAATGTTGAATTGGAGAATATTGTCATTGCTCCTAATGGTGGAAATATTGCTAATTTGACAGATGGAAATGAAAATACAGAAACATTTTTTAGAAATCCAAGTGGTGCTGATAATATTGAAGCTGGAGCAGCCATTATTGCTGATTTAGGTGAAAGTAAAAATGTAGGATCAATTGCTTTTGTTCAAGGATTAAGCAATGGAGCAGATGTTCCAAGCAATGCAATTATTGAGTATAGTGAGGATAAAATAAATTGGACAAAATTAACTGATTTGTCGACTGAACAAAGACAAACATTTAATGGTAATGGAATACAAATGCGTTATATTCGTATTCAAAATACTGCTAATAAGAATATTTGGTGGCGTGTTGGTGAAATAACAGTTTATGCTTTTGACACATCAAATGATACTACTCCACTCTCTTATACTGTTATAAAGACACCAACATGGAGAAATGGTGCAGGTGGTAGTGAAAGTGATAATGATAGCAAGTTATATGATGGTGATGATAATACTGCTGCTTATTATGATCCGGCAAATAATGGTGATGAAGGACGTACAAATGATGTAAGTGAAGTTGGTGATTATATTGGTTATGATTTAGGGAAAATCGCATCTCTTGCTAGTGCACATATCGTTATTGGTAATGGTTCTAGTGATAAATGGACAAAATATCATTTAGAATACTCTGTGGATAATACAAACTGGACAACAGTGAATACATATACAAGTTCGACTCAAAAAGATGTTATTGATGAAAACTTAGGTGGAATTCAAGCACGTTATATTCGTATTGTTAATGATGAAAGAATTACAAAATGGTTATATTTTTCAGAATTTACAGTGAAAGAGATAAAGAGTGGTATCAAAGATTATGTTTACACAAATCAAGATAACAGTCCAATTCTCTCTAATTATGAGGAAGATCTTTATAGTTTGAATGGTGCAACATTAACATTAGGAGTGAATGAATATTTTGGTATTCAATTACCTAATATTAGAATGATTGAAAGTATGACATCTGATATTGCACTATCTTCAAATATAAAGTTACAGGTTTCAAAGAATAGTATTGAATGGATTGACTGTGCTAATTTTGAGTTGGCAAAACTTATAAACGCACGTTATATAAGAATTGTAAATACAGGAAGTTCAAATAAAAATATAACATTTAATCAATTTGAAGTGAAAACATTTAGTATTAAAAAAGCAGGTTTCTATGATTCTAATATACAAATCAATGCAGCCTATGGTGATGGAGATATGCGTCGTGCTAAAAATTCATATAATATTTTTGATGGAAAATTATCAACATCTGCAAGTATTGCAGGATATCCAACTCAAGATGGATATGTAACGTTTGACTTGGGTCAAGAAAGAACTATTTCATCATTGAGATATTATATTAAAGAAACAGATCAAAATTATATACGAGATGCTATTTTTGAAGTTTCAAATGATCCTGCAGGTTCATCATGGACACCAGTTTTAGAAATTGGAGATAGAGTAGAGAATACAGGAGCGGATACTGATGGGGGAAGTAGTACAACTGCAAAAACATACTCTGAACTTTTACATGATAGTGTGAATCCAGGAAATATGTATAAAGAAAATATATTAGCAAATGGTGCAAAAGCGGTTGGACGTTATTTAAGAGTGAGATTTACAGCACCATATAAAGATAGATTTGCTGCATTTAATGAAATTGTTATTAATAATAATGAATATGTGACAACTGAATCTAACCATGACTTTACACTTGATGCTATTGAAGAGCCAGGTAAAATTCCTTCTCATATGTTGGATAATGATTTATCAACGACTTTTAAATCTTCACAACCAAATAGTTCATTCATTTATCATGTATCTAATCCAAATGAAATGAAATCAATTCGTTTTGTTCAAGTTGGGGAAGTTTCAAATGCTAAAGTGAATGCTGAAGTTTATGTGACTACAAAAGGGCGCTCTACAACGCCTACAACAAAAAGTATAACACTAGGAACATTAAATCAGCCAATTAGTGAGTTCAAATTACCAGATGGATACTTATTTAAAAATGTATCTGTTACATGGCTTGACAAAATACCTGAATTGGCAGAAATAATTTTGATGAATACAGCGATGGATACAACAGCATCTAAAATGAATTTAAAAACATTATTAGATAACAAGGAAAATACTCAAGCATGGACAAATTCATCTCAAGAGAAATATGAGATGGCTTATCAAACAGCAAAGAATATTTATGATAATGAAAATGCTTCTGTGACTTCAATAGAATCAGCTATTTCTGGCATTCAATCAGCGATTGCTAATAAATTGATTAAATATGTTGGAACAGAATTAAAAGATTTAATTAAGCAATCTGTAGACAATGATACTGGAGTCTATACAGCAGCAACTTATCAAGCCTATTATGATGCTTTAAGTGAGGCTAAGTTAGTTGTCAATGATGCAGATTTATCAATAGAAAAAGCAACACAATTAATAGATGAATTAAAAATGGCAAAGAATAATCTTGTATATTCTTTAAATCAGCAGGAAATTGCTGTACTTACATTATCTGAGTTAAAATCTTATGATGAAAACTCTTATTCAAAGGCAGGTTATAAAGCTTATCAAGAGGCTATAAAAACATTGCAAGATGCTATAACTAAAGATCAAAATGCTACAACTCAACAAGAAAGAGTACATCCAGATGAAATTGAAAAATTAATTCAAACATTAAAAACTGTTGAAGAACAATTGGCTGATATTACAATCTTAAAAGACTTAATTCAAGAGTTTAATTCATATCCAGAAAAGTTATATATTGTAGAAACATTTAAGGATTATAAGAACGCTATTAATGAAGGAACTCAACTGTTAGAGACTGGAACAAAGACACAAGTTGAATCAGCTATTCAAAAGATTAATGTTGCCAAATCTAAATTAACTTTAAAGCCAAATGTCAATCTACAAGAAGTTATCGAGGAAGCAAAAACATTAAATAAAGAGCATTATACAACAGATTCATATACTCAGTTAACTAAAGCGATTGCAGATGCATCAAAACCACATGATAGTGCTTATGATTATGATTATGCACAAGCTATTTTAAAAGCGAAAACAGAGTTGGTATCAACAGTTGCTTTAAAGAATAAAATTAAAGAGGTTCAATCTTTTGATGAAAATCTATATACATTGACTTCTTGGAAGACAGTAAAGACTTTATTAGGACAAACTGATCAATTAATGATTAATGGAACAAATCAATTGATGGCTCAAATGATCAATCAGTTGAATAAAGCATTATTGAACTTGCAGAAAAGAGCAACTTCAATGGATGAATATAGAAAAGCTATTGTCCTAAAAAATTCAAATTTATATACAAAAGAATCTTATGAAAAATATTTAAATGCTTATCATTACTTAATGAGTTTGCCACTAGATGACACTGATGGCCAAACATATATTCAAGCGAAAGTTGCATTTGAAAATGCAACAATAGCATTAGAATTAATTGAGAAAACTCAAGATTCTGTTCAAACAGGTGATAATATAAATATACCGTTTATTGGAGGAATTATGTTGCTTGCTGGAGCATATATTATTTTTGAACAAAAAAGAAAATATAAATGTTAGTTATTGAAAACTCATCATCTTATCTCATGATGAGCTTTTCTTTATAAAGCATTGTCACTATTTGTCGTTATTGTTTTTAATAATTATTGTTTTCTGTTAATCGACGTGTTATAATAATGAAAAGATGGATTGTGACTATTCAATTAGGCAAGGCTTGTAAGTTTTTACTTACAGTTCTTGCCTTTTTATGTTTTCAATTCGATAAAGAGGGAGAGTATTATGAAATTATTGTCTAAGATTTTTATAATTATTGTTATGATTTTTTCACTTATCAGTCCTAGAATTGTATTTGCAAGTGAAGAGAAAACTTATGGAAAAGTATATTACTTGGATTCTCACATATCTAAGAATGATGGTAATGGACTCAGTGAAGAGAATGCTTTTAATAGTTTAGAAGATATCAATAATTTGATGTTACAGCCTGGAGATAAAGTGCTTATTAAAGCAGGATCACAATTTACAGGAACATTATGGCCAAAAGGTTCAGGTTGTGCTGGATATCCAATTGTTATTGATATGTATGGTGAAGGGAATAAACCTATTATTGATGCAAATGGTTCTTATTTTATGCCTCAAGTTAAAAATTGGAAAGGTGCTTTTACTGGTCAAAATGGTGATCAAATAGGAGCAGCAGTTTATTTGTATAATCAAGAATATATTGAAATCAATAATCTTGATGTTAAAAATACTGGAGATAATGTTAATCGTGATCGTAGTGGTATTAGAATAGAAGGGTATGATTATGGTCAAATTAATCATATATATATTCGTAATTGTGATATTCATGATGTAAGAGGATATAATGGTCAAGATGATATTTATCCAGTTGTTCCAACAAATCCAGATGGAAGTCCATTAGATGGTTATGTGGGAGGGGATCAATCTAATCCTAACACATCTAATACATTTTGGGGAGCACGTACAACTCATCGTACTGGTGGTATTAATTTAGTAACTTATACAGCAAGAGAAACAGAGGCACCTAATGATTTTAATGTTGCTGTACAGGAATTAGATACGACAAAGAAAGTCACAACGTTTAATGATGTATTAATTGAAAATAATAAAATTGAAAATTGTCAAGCTAATGGTATTACCACAACAAATGTTAAAGGAACTTTAGATGATGTAGATTTTAGACATACAAATGTTATTATTAGAAATAATTATATTCATAATGTCACAAGAGCTGGAATTATCCCACTTTATACAAGTGGAGTTATTGTTGAACACAACAAAGTTGATACTTTCCAAAGCACATTAGAAGGATATGGATGTGGTATTTGGTGTGATCGAGCTAATGGAATGATTTTTCAATATAATGAAGTTTGTAATGGTCAAAATGGGAAAGATGGTATGGCCTTTAACTTAGATGATATGACACGTGATGGAGTGATTCAATACAATTATACACATGATAATTATGGTGGTGGTTATATGTTACATGTTCGTCAAAAATCATATAATCGCAATAATACAATTCGTTATAATTTATCAGTCAATGACAGTGGAGCATTTTTAGATTATAATGCTCAAATTGTTGCAGTTGGAGAAACAGATGTGACAAAACTTGAAAGTGCAAAAGTATATAATAATACTTTTATTTCTAATAAAGATTGTCATGCAGTTTTTGAAGGAGATGAAGTTAATTATAATAATAATATCTGGTATTTTACAAATCCAACTGTAGCAGGTCGTAATCAATGTTTTCAACCTGGAAAAAATTCAACATTTGACAACAATGCTTATATTGGTTGTATAGCACCACAAGATGATAATCAATATACTGATGATCCCCAATTTGTTGGTGGTAATTCTTTATTTAACTTGAGTCAGAAAAATGCTTTTTCTAAAATAGCATTGAAAACAACTTCACCATATATCAATAAAAGTATTAATGTTTCTGGAAATGGTCAACAGGATATTCTTGGTCAACCATTAACATCTTATAATCTTGGAGCAATTGCTGGTCCAGGACATAATGTTAAGGAGATACCACAAGCACAGACAGTGAAAGCTGATGATAATAATGTTAAACGTTATTTCAGTGATGGAACTTTACAAACAGTTGTTATTCAAGAAAGCGTATTAGAAGCAGATACAAAGTGGGTGAACACAACTTTTAATGATGAACCAGTTATTTATACCAAAAAATTAAATAATTATCTTGAAATACCATTTACAGGAACTGGTGGGACAATGAAATTCAAACGTGGAGCAGGTGCAGGAAATGTACGAGTTGATGTGTTTGAAAAAGGGAATTTGTCTACACCAGTGAAAACAGTGAATTATAATACTTATAATGCATCTGCTGATGTAGTGACTATTAATGACTTACAAGGATTAAGTTCTGATAATAAAGATTATATTGTTAAAGTTTATAATAATGAAAATGGGAAAGCATCAAATTTTATGTCATTAACAAGTGAGGTTGCTTCAGGTAGTGATATGCAACCAGGGTGTCAAAATGATAAAGTTGTAGGAATAGTTATTGAAAAACCAACATTATTAACGATTCCTTTTGGGAAAAGTGATGCAAGCATTGCTATGAATGCGCATACTTATATGGATACTTGTTATCCTCAAGATGTAACAATCCCAGTTCAATATTCTATTAATAATGGTGGTCAAGTTAAAGATCATATTTTAACAGTTACACAGCCTGGACAATACAAAGTGACTGCGAGTGCAACTTATAATGGAAATACAGTTACAGCAACGACGACACTGATAGTCGAAGAAGGGCATGAACCTCAAGTCAATGAAGAACCTTTACATACAAAAACTTTAGAAAATTTAATTCATAATTGTCAAAGTTTAAACTTAAATGATTTTATTTTAGATAAACAAGATGTGTTTAAAAAGCAATTGAATGAAGCAATTGAGTTACTAAAGAAAAACAATTTAACTCAAAATCAAATAGATAAAATGGTAGACTCACTAAGTCAAGCTAAAAAACAGTTAATCCAAATTCGTTTTGATGCTGAAGACAGTGCTATTAATCGTACTGGTAATTGGGTAGAAATAAATGAGGAGACTTTGGATAAAGGAACTGCTTTAAAGTCAGGAGCAACTGATGAAAAACTAAGTCTCATGATTAATGGAAATGAAGTTTCTGTTTATGGAAGAAAGGCAGTTGGAACTGGAACAGTAAGATTTGTTATTACTGACCTGAAAGATAATAGGGAAGAACAAATTATATCAGAAGATATAGATTGTTATAGTGAAACAAAAAAAGATAAAGAATTATTGTTTCATTGGAAACAAGAGGATAATGGAAACTATCGTTTAGATATTATAAATACAGGCCAAAAAAATTCAATTGCAACGAATCGTGATACTAATGCAATTATTGACTATATACATGTAGAACGTGCAAATATTGAAACATTGGAGAAGACTGCTTTGATGGAACTGATAAATGAATATCAAAAAATCAATTTCAATCAATATCAAGACAATCAATATAAATCAGATTTCATCACTCAATTGGTTCATGCAAAAAATTTATTAATTTCAGCAACAACACAAAGCCAATTAGATGATATGGTTATTACTCTTAAAACTGCTAAAGAAGCTATGTTACTTAAAGAAAGTACAACAGTACCAAGTGATCATGTTAATATTAAGCAAGAAGGAAAGTTTACATTAGAAAATAATGCTTTAGTTACAAATGAAAAAGGTGCGAAATTATCTTTTGCATTTTATGGTGATGGTATAGAATTATCAGTAGGTCAAACTGCTCAGACAGGATTAATTAAAGTCACTTTATATACTATAAAGAATCAAAAAGAAGAAGTTTTAAAGACAGAAACGATAGATACAAGACTTACAAATAAGCGCTCAATGACAAATCCTCATATATTGTTTGCTTATTATGGGGTTAATGGAGAATATCGTATAGAATGTGAAAATTTAGATATAACTCAGATGATTATTAATGGTTTTCAAATCATTGGAGAATATAAAGCAGTTGTCAATAAAGCTGACTTAGAAAAGAAAATATCTAAAATAGAAAAAGAAAATATATCAAGTCAACAATATACAAAATCAAGCTATGAAGCTTTTATAAAAGCGTTAAATAAAGCAAAAGATACTGTTGCTTCAAGTGATAATCAACAAGTGATTAATGATACATTAACTGAATTGACAACAGCATATAATCAATTGGTCCGTGTATATATAATTCGATTTGAATTCTTTAATAAGCAAATAAAAGAATTTAAGATATCAGCTGGTTCAAGTTTCAAAGAAGAAATCGATGAGAAATGGCCAAATGATAGTAGAACTGGTTATCAATTTGATGGTTGGAAAATAAAAGGTAGTCATGATCTATTTGAATCATCAAGTCCTATCACACAGGATATTGTTCTTGTACCATCATTATCAGCAATTCAATATGCAATAAATTATTATGATGGAAGTGTCGTAACGACTGAACGCTTTACAGTAGAAGATCAAATACATTTAAAAACTCCAACTAAAAAAGGTTATAAATTTATAGGGTGGTATAATAATCAAAAATTTGAAGGTCAAGCAATAACACAAATAAGTCAACGTATAGGCAATATTGACTTATATGCAAAGTGGCAAAAATTGGATAATATAGAAAATAAATTACCAGAAAAATCTCAGAATGATAGTGTAGAAACTGCTGATACTTTCAACTTTTTAGGATATGCTCTTTTGTTTGTAATAACAGGATTAGGAAGTTTATATTTAAGAAAGCGATATTTAAAATCAATGAAGTCATCTAAAAATTGATAAATTCATCTACAAGAAGCTCAATTCCATTTCAAAACTGAGCTTCTTTATCTTATAAGAATTTGGATACGTCAATATATAATGGCTTAAAGCATTGAATAATGGGATGCTTTGTGCAATAATAAAAGTGGAAAAGTTTTCAGAGTGAAATGAATATACATATATTTATGTATTTTTGTTTGCTCTTTTCTTTTTATAAAAGGTTCATTATACTTAAAATCACTATCTCTTCATTAAGAGATTATGATTAAAAATGAGCTTATAAGGATATTTTGGCTATTAAAAATGACAGTAGTACTGAAAATTGGGACTATGACTTTTGTAATGATTTTTTTCAAATTATAGGTTTTGGTAAGCAATAGCCAGTTTTTCGATTGAATGGCAAAAATGGTTAATCAAACATTTCTTCTCTTTTTGTTGAAGGTACAGATGGTAATGCCTTTTCTATTGCTGAAAATCAAAAAATAAAAGTCATAATGGACATAAATAATGATTTTCCAATTCAATTGAAAGGCAAGAATTATACTTTAATGAATTATGGTTATGTTGAGTTTTTGAGAACTTATTTTTTAACTGAGAATATTGATTCTTTTTTTTATTAATCAAAAACACCTGTTAAAGTTCAGGTGTTTGAGGGAGATTAGGTATTTGAGTGATAGCTGATACATGAGTAAGATGAGAATAATAGTCAAACCACATATGAGATGAAGAAAAGAAAGATAAGATAAATTGACATGTTGTGAGAAAGAAAATAATTATGAGTATAATAATACTTCCATAACACAATAGAGGAGATAGTTGATTTGATAGTTTAAGAAATTGATAGAAATAATAAGGAGTTGGAATAATCAGGAAGTATAATGGAAGATAGTGAATAAGATATTGATACTTCTTTGTACCAGAAGGATTTTCTAGAACGATTTTTGTCATTATTTTGCCAGGTGTTTGTCCATTGTGCATAAATGGTAAAAGAATATAAAAGAGAATTGTAATCCCAAAATAACTGATATGATATGGAACTTTCAAAAGATGTAGAATCATAATAAGAATGAAAATAAATAAAGCATCTATAAGAAAAGCAAAGAATTTACGAGGCTTTGATACTTTTTGTCCTTGTTCATAGGCTATTGAATCAAGTTTTTCTCTTGTTGGTAAAAAATGAGCAAAAAGTGGACATATAGCATATCCTAACATCCCACCAAGTGTATTGGTGATTAAATCATCAATCTCAAAAAGACGATATGGTCGAGGATAAATTCCAAATAAAGCACTGAGTTGGATGAGTTCAAATGATAATGATAAAAGAAAAGTAAAAAAGATTGTTTTCTTAAAGCTCAACTGAAAGTAATATCTTAAATAGATTCCGAAAGGAACTGTTAGAAGGATATTAAATAAGATGACTCGCATATTTGGCTCTAATAATGTTGATATATATGTAGATGGTTGATTCCATACAAATGGACTTGCTTTTATAATTTGTGGAACTGAATAAAATGGTGTGAGTTTCATTGTAGGAGAAGTCATTTTCGCAACTGATTCTACTGATGGTAAAGGTAATATTGTCATGAAATAGGCATTGATCAGATAATAAATAAAAGAAAAGATAATTAAAGTTCTGAGTATTGGAATGGCTCCATACTTATAATATTGATAAATAGCATAAGGGAGAGTCAAACAAAAAGCGATGATAGGAAAAACAATCATCGCTACTTGGATAGGGATCAGATAAGTTGACATTTCTATAGAAGACCCATCTCAATCATTTTTAAACCAATATCTACAGAATTATAAGCGGCACCTTTCATTAACTGATCAGCAACAACCCATAAACTTAAAGCATGGTCATTATCTAAATCTTTTCTCACACGTCCAACATGTACCAATTCATCACCAATGAATAAAGTTGCCATTGGATAAACTTGATTTTCAATATCATCATAAAGTTCAACACCATGTGAAGAAGATAATAATTCAAAGACCTTATCAATATCTATTGGTTTCTTTGTTTCAATATAAACTGACTCACTATGACCTCTTAAAACAGGAACACGAACGCAAGTTGCATTCACTTTGATATCTTTATCAAAGATTTTTTTTGTTTCATTAACCATTTTCATTTCTTCTTTAGAAAAATGATTATCTAAATCAAATTTATCAACTTGTGGAATACAGTTGAATGCAATTGGATAATGTTTCTTATCTCCAGCACAAGGAAGTGTTTTTGCAATAGGTTCTTTTCCATCTAACACTTCTTGAGATTGTCTATAAAGTTCTTCCATACCAGCAACACCTGCACCAGAAACAGCTTGGTATGTAGAAACAATGATTCTTTCAATATCAAAGTATTCATTTAATCTATTTAACGCACTTACCATTTGAATTGTTGTACAGTTTGGATTAGCAATAATTCCTTTATGGTTTCTTAACGCTTCACCATTGACTTCAGGTACAACCAAAGGCACTTCTGGATCCATTCTAAAATGTGAAGTGTTATCAATATTAATGCATCCCGCTTTCACTGCATAGGGCACATATTTCTCAGAAATACTGCCACCAGCACTCCAGAAAGCAACTTCAACATCTTCAAATGAATTTTCTGTTAATTCTTCAACAACAAACTCATGTCCTTCATATTCTACAACTTTACCAGCACTTCTGGCAGAAGCTAGAAGTTTAAGACTTTCAAAAGGGAAATTGAATTGAAAAATACATTTCAACATTTCTCTTCCGACTGCACCAGTAGCACCTACAATTGCAACTTTATATTTTTTCATTTTATATTTCCTCCTTAACCTAAGAACGCTTCATGTAATAACACTTGGGCTTTTTTGACATCATCTCGATCAATATAACATGAAATGTTAATTTCACTACAAGAAGTCATTTCTACATTAATATCATTACTCATTAATGTATTATATACTTTTTGGAACATTCCTTTGTTATTTTTAATACCAACACCTATAACAGCTACCTTACCAATATTTCCTCTCACAATTGTTTTTTGAGGTTTTAAGATTTCTTTTAAATCATTGATAACTTCCACAACACCAGGAACATCTTTATCATTGATGATTAAAGAAATATCCATCTTTCCTCCACCAACTAAAGCTTGATTAAAAACATTGACGTTCACATTGGCTTCTGCAATCTTTTCAAAAAGCTGACCAGCGCCATTCACCTTGGCATCAACACCAACAAGTGTGACACGTGCTTCATTTTGTGAACCAGTAATTCCTGAAATAATTAATTGATTTAAATGGTCTTTCATGATTTTCTCATCTCCTAACACATATGTTCCTTTTCGACTATCAAATGAACTTCTTGCATGAATGGTAATATTATGCTTTGCGGCTAATTGAACACACCTGTGATTCAAGACTTTTGCACCGTTTTTAGAAAGTTCAAGCATTTCTGCATAACTAATATACTCTAATTGAATGGCATCAGGGACAATACGCGGATCAGCTGTATAAATACCATTCACATCACTATAGATTTCAACCTCACTTGCATCAATAGCAACACCAATTGCTACAGCAGATAAATCACTACCACCACGTCCCAATGTTGTCACTTTTCCATTTTGTGAATAACCTTGGAATCCAGGACAGATAACAATATCAGCACGCTTAAGTTTATCAGTAATATGACTTCCTTCAACATTTGTAATTGTTGCATTCATATGATGGGAATCTGTTAAAATTCCTAATTCAGTATTTGTCACTGTTTCCACTGAATAGCCCATTTCAGATAATTCACTTTTGCATACTAATGTTGATATTGTTTCACCAATGCTTGTTAAACGATCAATTTCTTCATCTGTTAATTCATCAGTATTGACAATAGAAAGAAGTGTATCAGTAGCATATGGATCATCAAAGCGTCCCATTGCACTCACAACGGCTACAACCTTGTTTCCATTTTCTAGTTCACGAATAATGTTTTTATACATATGCTCACGGGTTTCTACACTACGTGTTGAGGTACCACCAAATTTTTGGACAATAACTTTCATTCTAACCCCTCACTTTAAATAAGTTATATGTTTCATTTTGTAATTGCTCTAATAATTCATCAAGTTCAATCTTATTTGTAATATAAATATGATCTTTATCTTGAGAGAAATAAGTTTCGTAATCAATATCTAAAGGATGATCACATCTAACATAATATTTAGAATATGTGATTGGATAAATACGATCTTCATATTGATAGTCATGTTTCCACATATCCTGTCTATGTGTTTTCATAATATCACTAACAACAGCACTTGCTGTGACATAACGTCCAGCTCCTTTTCCATAGAAAATCACGTTTTCTAAATAATTGCAAGTTATCTCTACTACATTATATGCCTGATTCACATTTGCAACAATGTCTTTTATACCAATTAAAGTAGGAGAAACATCAATTCCATAACCTTTATCAAGTTTTTTAGCTTGTGCAATAAGCTTGATACGATATCCCAGTTTCTTTGCATAATCCATATCTTTCTTTGTGACATTACGGATACCAGTTGCTTGTATTTTATTGAAATCAAAGAACATTTCAAAAGCATTCATTGCAAGTATTTGAATCTTATGTGCTGCATCAATCCCATCTAAATCTAAACTGGCATCAGCTTCAACAAATCCTAAACCATCAGCAATTGTCAATGCTTCATCGAAATCTAGATTATCAGTTTCCATTAATGTTAAGATAAAATTTGTTGTTCCATTTAAAATACCTTCAATTTTTTCAATCTCATTGGCAATTAAATCTTCTTTTGCAGGTACAACAACAGGAATCCCACCGCCTACTGCAGCTTCATAATAAATCTTTGCATTATGCTGAGATGCTGTTTCAAAGATTTCCTGACCATCATGAGCAATTAATGCTTTATTGGCAGTGACAACATGTTTGCCTTTTTTTAAAGCTTCTAAAATAATTGTTTTGGCAATTGTTGTTCCGCCAATCAATTCAACAACGACGTCAATTTCCTCATCATTGATGACATCATGAAAATCTTGTGTATAGATAATTTCTTCTGGCAAAGTCACTTCATCTAGTGAACATCCATATTTGACAATAACTTCTTCACCAATTTGTTTTTCTAATCTTTCTTTTTGTTGAGTTAATATTTCTACAGCACCAAACCCAACTGTCCCTAAACCAATTACACCAATTTTCATCGAATTCCCCCTCTAATATAAAAAGCCTCATGAATGAACGAGGCTTTCTTGATTTCTCTTAAATAAGACAGTCTCATACTAACATTTTCTTACACACATCATGGTTTTGGAAATGTTAATAATGAATATCATGAGACGTCCTCCTTTGTTATTGCATTGATAATAGCATCTTTGTATACATTTGTCAATTTTTTAAGAAATAATTTTTGATATAATCAAAAACGATAGATGAACTTTTGGAAAATAACAAAAATATATTTAATATTTTAAAAATGAGTTCCTATATAATAAGAATGCTCTATCCTTATTATATAGGAAAGACTACTTACTCTCAATGTCTTTTATACAATCAGCAAGAGTTTCAACAATTGTTTTTGCATGTCTTTGAACTTGAACAGGTGCATATGTAAAAGAATACCCATTTTCAATAACATCTAACATTGGTAAATCATTCCAAGAATCTCCAATTCCATAAATATCGTTGAGATCTAATTGGAAATAATCTTGAATGATTTTTATGCCATTTCCCTTAGAACATCCTTTAGCAACCAAATCTATATGTTGATTATTTTGATAAGCTTCAATGATATCTCCATATTTTTGATGAATCAAATCTGTTGCTATTGTGGCTTCCTCTAATTCATCTAATTCATAATGAAAAGAAAAAGCACTTACTGTTTCTGTTTTTAATTCGTCTATTGATTCAATATAGACACCATGATAATCTGGTTTTTTTGTTTTATAAACCTTGTACATAACATCTTGATAAACAATGGAAGTATCCTTTTGATCTAAAAAGTTGTAAATCTCTTTGACTAGAGATAAAGGAATTTGTTTTTCAAAAATCACATTCTTATCCTTATTTAATATAAGAGCACCACTTAATAATATATAAAAATCATGTTCAAGATTATAGGGTTGACTTGGATTGACAATTCCCTGTAAACATCTGCCTGTACAAACACCAAACAAGTTTCCTTGTTTTTGAAATTCTTTAATCGTTTTAACATCTCTTTCTTTCATATGGTCATGAAACCATAATGTATTATCAAAATCGCTAGCTAATAACTTCATATTTTCACCTCTTCGTCTATTATAAACATTTTCATAAAGAAAAAACAATTATTTCTTATTGAGAAAATGAAATCAAATTGAAGATATGTTATAATACTAAAAATGGATGAGGAGGGGAAAAGATGAAAGCTGTTTTAGAAACAAAACGTTTAGTGCTTAGGAATTTTAGGTTGTCAGATGCAGAAAGCATGTTTGAGTCTTATTGTCATAATGAAAATATTACTCGATATTTAACATGGTATCCCCATGTTGATGTTCAGGCAACAAGAGATTTCATTACTCAATTTCAATTACCGGGTATAGAAAAGGATAATGCCCTTGACTTGGCAATTACTTTAAAGGGGGAAGATCAGGTCATTGGGAGTATTGGAACAGTTAATGATTTCTATCAGGATGGTTATGGAGAAATTGGATATGTTATTGGTGAGAAATATTGGAATCAAGGATATATGAGTGAAGCCTTTGAAGCTGTCATTGAGTTTTTATTTACACAAACACCAATAACAAAATTGAGATCTATTCATCATCTGGAAAATATTGCTTCAGGTAGAGTGATGCAAAAATGTGGATTAAAATATACAGGTGAAGTTATTGTGAAGAAAAAAATTGATAAAGATGACTTAGTGAAGTGTGCTTGTTATGTTTTAGAAAAAGAAGATTGGTTAAAGCAAAATGCTTAAGCTAGATAGATTGAATGATATAGATATGTTAGAACCGATGAGATTAAATCAGGTTCGAATAATTTATCAGGGTGAAGATGGAATTATTTTTCATGAATTGAGAAGTGATACATGCATGATTTCTATGAATAATGTTCATAACTTTAAAACACTTTATGAACAAAAGGAATTGCATCAATATCAATTGTTTAATGTTAAACAAAAGGATATTGCTGATGTATTGGTGAATGATTATCATCAGACATTGCAATTTGCCTGTTATCAGGCAGTTTATGAACACTCAAAACATATACCTATTGAATATCCTTTAGAAGTGAATATTTGCTTATTAACATCACAATATTCACAAAAAATAAAAGAAGTCTATCAACATAGTGATGATTCTCAATACATTGATGAACTTATTGCAAAGAAACATTTATGGGGACTCTTTGAAAATAATGAATTGGCTGGGTTTATTGGAATTCATAATGAGGGAAGTATGGGGTTGTTAGAGGTTCTTCCACAATATCAAAGAAGAGGTTATGCAATGATGTTAGAAAGCTATCTTATTAATTATTTTATAGATCATAGTTGGATTCCTTATTGTCAAGTTATTGAAGATAATTATGCATCTTTACAACTACAAAAGAAACTTGGTTTAGAAATATCTTCTCGATTATCATATTGGTTGTTTGAAAATTGAATTTTTTGAATATACTTGAATAGTCAGTAGATTTATGATAAGATACTGATGAAGAAACAATTGCAGAGACATTGTTCTCAAACGAAAACCCAAGGGACTGCCTCCCTTGGGTTTTCTCGGCTTATCATCAGTGACGTCTACTGTCAAGCCATCTGCAAAGAAAGTACAAGACTAACCCTGCTATAACAGAGACGATGGTAGAAACAATTGCTTCAACCAACATTGTTCTCACCTCCTTTCAAGGGAGGACTGATAACATGTCTATTATAGCATGGAAGAACTTGTTGTGCGTCTCAGTTTTGTCTCAAATTCATCTTATTAAATCAATGTTTTTTACATTTATTCACCAACACCAAAATCAGTTGGATCGTATAAGAAATCATAACGTTCATCATCAATAAGATAATCATATTCTTGCATAAACCAGTGAACGAGTTCATCATCACGTTTGACAGACGTAGAATTATTGCGATAAACGCTAATTGTTCCATACTCAAAACACTTTGTAAGAATCTCCATATCTTTTGTTATCATGTCTTTGGTTTGACCTTTTATACCAACCATTAAGCATGGTGAATCAAAATATTTTTTGAGTTCTTCAATTGATTGAAAGGTTGCATTTTTATTAAGATAATCATTTCTAAAATGATCATCAAAAGTTTCCACACCAATTTTCACAATTGTTTTGATACCAAAAAAATCTCTGATTTCTTGAATATGTTTATGATAAATCCAATGACTTTCTATAAATAATGTATGAATATGTTTCTTTTTAATCACTTCTTTGATTTTTAATAATGATTCTTTAGGTAATTCAAAAATACTAGCAGAATCAATAACCTCTAATATACCATATTCACCTGTTATTAAATCTAGGACTTGATTGTTTATTTCAATCATTTCTTTTGTACATGTAGAATTATCTTCAATATAATCACAAAATGTACATTTTGACCAAATACATGGTCTGGCTTTTAAAAGAACGATTTCTCTTTTGACTTTGTTTGTAATGTGGCTGTATCTTTCCATGTTATCCCCCATTTCTCCATTAAATGACCTCTTTCAATAATTAATCTTGTGAAATAGACAGCGAAAAGCTTATCTGTATAATCAGTGATTATTTGAACAATAAATATGCTTACAACAAGTTGTAAACCTAGGTTATGAAACAAAAAGACAAAAGCACTGCTGCTGCCAGCAGTGAGTCCACCAAATACATAAGCAGTAATGATGGCACTCATTATTGATGTTGGAATACCAACAAGAAGACTTCCAATAGGCATTCTTTTTCCTTTTAACCAAGGTGTGTGATAGAGAATACCAGCAAAGAATCCTGTCAGCAATTGTACAGGAGCATAATAAAAGGAATACATATCAAAAGTAAAACCACTTGTTATACTTCCCAGAACGCCTGTTAACATGGCATACTTAGGTCCTAGTAATCCAGCAATGAGAATCGTACCAATTGAATCCATATAAAATGGAATGGAGAATGTCATGGCTATAAATGCACCAACAACATTCAAAATGATTCCTATGGTCACAACCATTTGAATCTTTGTTTGTTTTTTCATATTTTCTTTTCCTTTCTTCTAAAGTACAGTTAGAAGCCAGACATAAAAAAGATGGCAGAGCCATCTTGTTTTCATGTCCTTAGTTTTTTATACTGGGTTTGGCTCTCGAACCAGTTCATATGATAGCGTATCATATCTTTTTATGAATATCAATGTTTAAATGAATATAACTGATTTGCACTATCTTAGTGCAAATTTATGATTTGAGACATGATAAGCATAATGTTATGATATATGTGGATAAAATGGTTGAATTGTGTCGAAAGGAGGGAAAGAAATGTTATTGCCAAGAGAAAAACAAATATTAGAACTCCTTTATACAGGACATAAAGAATATACAACTTCTCAAATTGCTAATCTTTTGCAAAGAAGTTCAAGAACAATTAAAGCAGATATCAAAAAGATTAAAGATGAGTTAACTGGAACTGGTTGTATCATCTATACGAAGACTGGTAAGGGGTTATGGCTGGAATATTCAAATGAAGGAAAGGTTTATCTTGATAATTTGTTACTTAAGGATGAAAATGCATCTTCTTTTTTACCTGAAACAAGAAAATATTATATTGCATTAGAACTATTAAGGAGTGATAAATATATATCTATGGAAAGTATTTCAGAAAAGTTATTTGTAAGTAAAGGAACAATTATGAATGATGTCAATAAATTGATATCCTTTTTTGAAAACTTTGATTTAAAATTAGATAAATCGGTTAAATATGGAATGATTTTAAAAGGAACAGAGTTTAAAAAAAGAATTGCTGAAGCTTATGTGTTAAGAAAAATTGTTGTTTATCAGGGCAATGAGATTTTAGAAAAACTTCAGCCTTTCTTCTATAATGTTCAATTGAAAACAATAGGAATGATTATTCAAAATGCTGAGGAACAATTTGATTTGGTTATATCTGATCACTCTTATATCAACTGTATTTTACAATTTGCAGTTATGGTGGAACATCTTCATCAGGGAAAGAGTTGTCAAGGTGTTAATACAATTGATAAAATTGATAATTTAGAATGGGATATTACTAAATATATAGTCCAAGGTATTCAAAATTATTTTCAAATTCATATTTCATCTGAAGATGAAAATTATGTTTATATCAATGTTGTTGGATTAAAATATCAAAATAAACGTATTTATCAAAACAGAAGTTTAGAAAGTATAAGGCAGATTTCTCCTCAAACCTTTGATGGTATTGTTGAGATTATGCGAGAAGTAGATGCAGTTTATGGTGAGGGATTGAGTGAAGATGAGGAATTAATGATATCAATCTTTATTCATTTGAATGCTTTATTTGCTAGACTTATGAATTCTATCTATATTGAAAATCCTTTGAAAAAAACAATTAAAAGTGATTTAGCATATGAATATGAAATAGCAACTTATATTTCTCAACTTTTAACACGTGAACATTATTGTTTGCTTAAGGAAGATGATATATGTGATTTAGCACTCTATGTTGGTGCTTCATTAAAAAGAAAAAAAGCGAATTCACTTCAACTCTATCCAACAGTTGTCATTGTTTGTGGAAGTGGGATGTCCACTTCTCAATTTATTGAAGCGAAAATTCATTTGGCTTTTCCAAATGTTATTATTAAGGATACAGTTCCATTATTAAAGACTCATGAATTGAATAAAGATGATCAGGATTTTGTGATTTCAACTGTGCCATTACAGTTAGAAGATATTGAAGTCGTGGTTGTCTCACCAATGTTAGGGAAATCAGATATGAATCGCTTAACTGAAATGTTTGAACAGTCACGAGAAAAGCAATCATATCATTATGGTATATACAGTCAATTGGTTTCTCATATTAAAGAAAATATTTGTTTCTTTAAATGTGATTGTCGTAGTCGGGAAGAAGTGATTACGTTGCTTGGAACACGTTTGATTATGCAAAAGTATGTAGATGAAGGATTTATTGAATCTGTATTGAAAAGGGAAAATCTAGCACCTACCTCTATTGGTGATGGATTTGCGATTCCACACTCCTTTAAAGGTCACATTGTGAAACCAGGAATTGGATTTATGACATTGAAAAAGCCAATTCAATGGGGTGAAGAAAAGGTGCAAATGATACTCATGATTGCATTGGATCCTAAGAATAAAGATTCATTTAGAGTTATTTTTGGTCAATTAGCCTCTTTAACCAAAGATGTTGACAAAATACAAAAGATATTAGATGCTAATCATTATAAAGAATTTTTAAACGCTTTCAAATAGAACAGTAACTATGCTGGATATAAAAGTTTTATATGAGCTTTTTTATATCTTCATTTTGCTGCACAAGAATTGACAAGATATCAAAAGTTTAGGAGTGGGAGAGATATCTTCCTTGTCTTAAACTTTTTTTATAAATCTAAATGTCGTTGACTTCACTTCAATCCATGCTTAAAATAAAATTAAGAGTGATGAAAAGGGGTGAACTTGTGAAACAAAAATTTAATCTTCATACTCATACTACAAGATGTGGTCATGCTGAAGGATTGGATATTCAATATGTAGAAAGTGCTATTGATGCAGGTTTTAAGATGTTAGGGTTTAGTGATCATATTCCTTTTGCTGGAGTTAAAATGCCTGGAGATCGCATGAGTTATGAACAAAAGAAGGAATATGTTTTAAGTCTTAAAGAATTACAAAAAAAGTATCATGAGCAAATTGATATTAAGATAGGTTATGAAATAGAATATTTTGAAGAATATGATGAATATTATTTAGAATTGAGAAAAGAATGTGATTATTTCATATTGGGTCAGCATCTTAAATATATGGGTTATGAATATGATTGTTATTGTTCTGATGATGATGTTTTATCCTATGTTCAACAAGTTGAAAATGCAGTCAAAAAAGGATTTATCACATATATTGCTCATCCAGATTATTTTATGCTAGGAAGAAGACAATTCTCAGAAGTATGTAGAGAAGCAGCTCATCGCATTGCAAGAATCAGTTTAGATTATGATGTTCCATTAGAAATTAATCTTAATGGATTTCGTTATGGTAAGAAATGTTATCAATTTGATAATAAAGATAATAAGTATGAAGAACGATATGCATATCCATTTCGTGAATTTTGGGAAATTGTTTCTACTTATGGGTGTCAGGTTTTATATGGTTATGATGCTCATTCACCAATTGCTTTTTTAGAAAAGGATAGGGAATACAAGGCGCATGAAATTATTGATGGTTTAGAGTTGAGATTTGTTGAAAACATTATTTTAAGATAAGGAGTATATCTATGAAAAAATTATTGATATGGGGAGCAGGAGATCAGGGGACTGTGACATTAGAATGTGCTTTAGCAACACAGCAATATAGTCAAATAGATTTCTTAGAAATTAAAGAGAAGGGTCATCGCGATATTCCTCATTATCGTGTATACAGTGAAGATGAAGTAGAATTCACTACATTTTTAAAATCATATGATGAAGTCTTTGTAGCAACAGGAAATAATGATATTCGAGAAAATAAAATAACAATGTTAAAGACTATGGACATAACGATTGGTACACTTATTCATCCAAGGGCATTGATAAGTCCTACTGCCAAAGTTTTAGCAGGGACTATTGTTTTGGCAAATGCAGTCGTAAATACAAATGCAACTGTTGGGATGGGTTGTATTATTAATACTGCAACAATTATTGAGCATGATTGTATTATAGAAGACTTTGTTAATATTTCACCAAATACAGCAATTGCTGGACATACAAAAATTGGTCAAAAAACATTTATTGGAGTTGGGACTGCCATTATTGATGATATTGTAGTAGGCAAAGAAGTGATTATAGGAGCAGGAAGTTCAGTGATTTCTAATATTCCAGAATACACGACTGTTGTTGGCGTTCCTGCAAAAGTGATTAAGGTTCATAAGAATCATAAATAGGTTATGATTTTTATGCAAATGAAAAGTGACTGTAATAAAATAAATATGGCATGAAAGTTTCCATAAAACAAAAAGGACAGTGAAATCAGTGATTATCATTGCCCTTTTTCGTCTAATGAGATTATGGAAATAAATTAAATTTTAAAAGTTATTTTCGTATATCCTCTTCATATTTATAAAGCCATTTGATAAATTTGAATAATATCATCCTTTTTGAGCTGCATAAATCCGCCAATGACACCATGACCAGTATCAGCTGCTTTTTCAGCCATTTCTTCAATTTGTTCATGAGTTGGAATAATATTTAATTCCTTTAGCGTTGTTGGCATACCAATTTGATGACACCATTGATCCCATGCTTCAATGCCTTTCAATGCAGTTTCTTCAAGATTATAATAATTAGGTTCAATAGCAAATACATTGACAGCAAATTGTGCAAAACGTTCAATATTTGTTTTGTAAACATATTTTGCCCAGCTAGACCAAACAGCTGTTAAACTTGCTCCATGTGTTGCATCAAACATAGCACTCAGTTCATGACCTATTTTGTGAGTCGCAAAATCTCCAATACGCCCTGTTCCTGTTAAACCATTGTGTGATAGACTGCCAGCCCACATTAAATTTGCACGGACTTCATAATTTTGTGGATCATGAATAATTTTTAAAGCTTCTTCTTTCACTGTAACGAGTAATCCTTCAGAAATACGATCAATTAATTGAACATCAGTCACATTTGTAAAATATCTTTCCATTGTATGCATCATAATATCAGCAGCCCCACTACAAGTTTGATACATTGGCAATGTATAGGTTAACTCTGGATTCATAATCGCAAAGAGAGGTCTTGCACAATCATGGTTGTAAGACCTTTTCAGAATACCTTGATCTTGAGTCTCTATATCAATGACTGTAGAGTTGCTTGTTTCTGAACCTGTTGCTGCAATTGTAGAAATGCATCCCATTGGGGCAATTTGTGTTGTTGTGACTTTTCCTAAAAATAAGTCTTCTAAGGGAAAATCATTAGCAACTCCATAAGCAATTGCTTTTGCAGAATCAATGGCTGACCCTCCACCAATAGCTAAAATAAAATCTACATTTTCTCTTTGACAGATTTTAACACCTTCTTGTGCTCTTTTTAATTTTGGATTAGGAATAACACCATCAAAATCGATATACTCCAATCCAGCATCTCTTAAACTTTCATGAACAGTATCTAGGACACCATTCTCCTCTAAGAATGTGCCACCATAATGGATAAGAACTTTATGAAATCCTCTTTCTTTGATCTCTTTTCCAACCTCTCCATGAGTTCCTTTACCAAAGATAATCTTTGTGGGTGTTGAAAATTCAAAATTTAACATGATATATCCCTCGCTTTCTTAAATAGCACTTTAACTATTTCTAACTTTATTATAAAGATATGTTATACAGGAGTAAATTTAATAAATATCACCAATCAAGTGAAAAAAGTTAGTGAATTTATTTCAAAACTCTTTATTTATGTACATTTATAGAAAAGAACATGCAAATATTAGAAAATGATGAAGAATTGCACTATATTGGTGCAATTTGTTGATTTGTATAAGTCAAAGATGATTGATAAGATATGAGTGTAAAGAAAAAACAACTCTATGAAAGGAGGAACAACATGTTGATGATAGATATGCTTGATGAACGACTTATTCAATTTCATCTGAATGCTAAAGATAAAAAAGATGCTATATATAAAATAGGAGAACTGATGTTTCAAGCAGGAAAAGTCACGAATCAGGAACAATATAGAAAGGGTCTATTTGAAAGAGAAAAAGAATTTGCAACTGGAATTGGGAACGGAATTGCTATTCCACATTGCCAAAGTGATTGTGTCAAAGAAGCAGCTTTTACTTTAGTCAAACTTGATGAACCAATAGAATGGGGGTCACTTGATGATTTACCTGTCAATTATATTATTATGTTGGCTGCACCCAATTCATCTGATAATGTTCATTTAAAAATGTTATCGACACTTGCTATGAATTTAATGGATGAGGATTTTAGGTCCGGACTCATAAATGCTTCATCTGTTGAAGAAATAAAAAAAATATTTGCGATGAAGGGAGAATAAAAATTATGTACATTGTTTGTGTAACGGCTTGTCCAGTAGGCATTGCTCATACTTATATGGCGGCTGCAAATTTAGAAAAAGCAGTCAAGGCCGCAGGGCATGAGGTGAAGGTAGAAACGCAAGGTGCTCAAGGATTAGAAAATGAAATTACAAGTGATGATCTTGCAAAATGTGATGCTGCAATTATTGCAAGTGATATCAGAATTAAAAATCACGAACGTTTTGATGACGTTCCCACAATGACAGTTGCTGTTCAGGAAGCAGTTAAGGATGCTGATGGAATTGTTAAAGAATTACTGGAGGCGTTAGAATAGTATGGCTGAAATTAAAAGAAAGAATGCTCAAAAGAAAAGTCAGAGTGCAATTTTAAAAGATTCAATTATGACTGGAATATCTTATATGATTCCTGTTATCGTTGGCGGTGGCGTTTTACAAGCCATTGCTAAAATGATGGGTGGATATGATATTGCGAGTCATATGAATCAGGTTGATACACTTGCTAAAGTTATTATGTTAATTGGTACAAGTTTATGGAATTTTACAGTGCCAGCTGTGGCTGCTTTTACAGCATATGCTTTGGCTGATAAGCCAGGGATTGCTCCTGGTCTCGCTATGGGAACATTGGCGAATACAATAAATGCTGGATTTGTTGGCGGGCTTGTTGGTGGAATGATGGTAGGATACTGTGTTTTATGGATGAAGAAGATATCAATTCCAAAGAACTTACAGGGGGTTATGCCGATTTTAGTCATTCCAACTGTCACAACACTTGTTTGTGGATTGATGATGTATTACGTTGTTGGAAATCCAATTGCGTGGTGTATGCAAGCGATGCAAAATTGGTTGTTAAGTTTAAATACAGGGTCCAAATTTGTGTTTGGAGCAGCTGTTGGAGCGATGATGTGTGTAGATATGGGTGGACCAGTCAGTAAGGCAGCAGCCATGGTTACCAATGGCTTGAATGCTGATGGTTTGTTTATTCCAACTTCAGCAAAAATGTGTTCAGGTATGACAGCCCCTTTAGGTATTGCGATTGCAACATTCTTAGGTGGAAAAAAGAAATTTGATGCTGTTGATAGAGAAAACGCCAAATCAGCAATGATGCTATCTTGTGTTTATATTGAGGAAGCAGTTATTCCTTTCTTGATTAAAGCTCCAATAAGAGTAGTGGTTTCTTGTATGATTGGTGGTGGTATTACTGGTGGATTATGTATGGTGACGTCACTTGCTTCACCTGCTGTTCATGGTGGAATCTTCGTTATTCCTATGACATCTCATCCATTATTATTTATAGGATTATGGTTCTTAGGAAGTTGTATTACAGGTGTCATCTATGCATTATGGAAAAAGCCATTACCAGTGGAAACAAACTAGAAGAGAGGGATGCTGGACATCCCTTCTTAAAATATGGAGGTTAGATATATGTATGTATCAATGAAAGACATGCTTTGGCATGCTCATCAACATCATTATGCTGTGATGGCTATCAATTGTGTGAATATGGAACAAGCCAAAGCTATTATTGAAAGTGCTGAAGAAGAATCTTCACCTGTCATTATTAATATTTCGCCAAGACAACTTAAAGCACATGGTTATGGTTATATCATGGTTCCTATGATTCAAGCGTTAGCCAAGCAAGCAAGTGTACCAGTTGCTTTTAACTTAGATCATGGAGCAAATTTTGAAGATATTGCTCAGGCTCTCAAATGGGGCTTTTCAAGTGTGATGATTGATGCTTCATCTTATGACTTTGAAGAAAATATAAGAAGAACATCAATGGTTTCAACGCTTGCTCATAGTCTTGGTAAATCATGTGAAGCAGAACTTGGTCATGTTGGATTAGCAGCCAATGCTGATGGTCAAAATATTGATTATTATACTCATGTTATGCAAGCTAAAGAATTTGTTGAAAGAACAGGGTGTGATTGTCTGGCAGTCGCAATAGGAACTGCCCATGGAGCTTATCCAAAGGGGATGATTCCTCAACTTGATTTTGAAAGATTAACACAATTAAAACATGCTTTAAATATGCCACTTGTTTTACATGGTGGTTCTGGTGCTGGTGAAGAGAACATTCAAAAAGCAGTTGCATGTGGTATCAATAAAATTAATGTCTGTACTGATCTTATGAAACATGCCAAAGAAGCTCTCATAAAAACATTAGCAGATGAACCAGATATAGAATATATGGAATTAAATATGGCAGTTGAAGATGCTATGAAAGACTTTATTAAAGCTTATATGCGTTTTATTGGGTCAAGCCAACAATATATTTTTGACAAACATATTGGTCCTGAATTAGACTAGGAGGATTATGATGAATGACAATCGGACTTTGTTTGTGGTTTTAATAGGGTTCTTTTGCATGTTTAGCATTGCGATGGTGATAAAAACTATTCGTAATTATTATATTTTTAAAGCGAGTTTCTATACAGAAATTTATTCAGGATTGTTTGAGTATATAACTCGTAAAAAAAGTCTAAAAAGGATGTCACAGAGTTATTGGCTTGAAAGGGAATTAGGCTCACATAGAATCATGTATCAAATAACCAAAACAAAATATGAAAATATTGTTCAACCTTATATTCTTATATTACTAACAACTGGATTGTATGTCATTCAAATTCATAATGAATCAGCGCACTATATATGTCATCAAGGTACACTAAAAAAGATAACTGAAAATAAGAATAAAGAAAAAATCGTTCAAAACCTTCCTTTTCCTATATCTGAATTCAAAAATTTTCAGTATCATTTTGAATTATTACTTGATAATACAGTTATCCCTATGCGATATATTCTTGCGTTTACAGATCATAGTCAATTAGATATATATCTTAAAGATATTTCTGTTATACAGAAAAAACAGTTGATTCAAACAATCAAAGAATATCATCTTCAATCAAAAGATGTATATTCAAAAGAAGATATAGAAAGAATATATTATCATTTTACAAAAAAGATATTCTAAATAAAAAGATGATTTCAATTCATGGTTCTTAATAGACCGTAAGTTAATTCAATGACTAGTCAATAGCTTTATTAATGATAATTCTAAGGTGAATCCGGCCATATTTTCATTATATTTTACTTTCTATAATAAAGATAAAAAAGCGATATTATTTGTATTGAGATATCGTTTTATGAAAAGTCGTAAAAGAGAATTTTTTATCAAAATAGTTCTCTTTTTTTACGTTTAAGTGAAAAATAAGGGCGTTTAAGTAAAAGTCTTTGACTGTAAGAGAGCTACAGAGGGATAATGCAAGTGAATGTAAGCAAATATGAAGAATGTGGGGGATATTTATGAAGTACAAGAAAACATTATTTGGAATACTCATTGTCTGTGTGGGTCTTTTTTTTATAATATGGATTAACAGGAATAAGAATCATGATCCTGATAGTATCTATTGGGCAAAAGAAGAATTTGAAAACGAATGGGAAGATCAAGATTATTATGAAAGGGATAATTCTCAGCAAAATGCAAGAGAGATAGGACAGACTAATGAAACAGTTGTACCAGTTGAAAAGGTATTCTATACATATGAGGATGTCTATGTCTATTATGATATGCTGGATCAGAAAAAAGATGAACTGTATAAAAAACTTTTATCTATTTATATTATTGGGAATCCTCATAAACTTTATCATGAGGGATATGCTACCTATTTGGGGAATTTGGGAAGAAGCCTGATATTTGAGTGCCAAAGATTTCAGAGTGTTAAGTATAGTGGAACTGGAAATCACAATTTAGAAAATCATATTTTTAAATATCATTATTTTTATGGAAGCAATGAATGCTATTATGTGATAGGTAATGAGTTAATCAAGATAGAGGATAATCTCAATCAGGAAAAGTATGATGAGGTTTTAAAAAGCATGGAGATTATTCATGAAAATATCAAACAGATAGAGGTGATCAGACGTGAAGCATAGAATAAAGAACTATTCATTTCAAATATTCATTGTTTTTATATGTATTCAATTAGGAATGAGTCAGGTCAATGCATCTGGTTTTATACGTTTGTATGATGCAACTGTCACAGGTCAAAATGTATCTTTGAATAATTCTTCAAATAATCAAAATGAAGTGAATGAAACTGTATCTATTGGAGATACGAATCAAAGAGAAAGCTTATTCTTTGAGACTGCAAAAGAGAATATTGAAGATGATTTGAAAGAACAGGGGTATAAAGAAGATATCTCAAAACGGACAGAGAATTCAAAAACTCTTTCTTATGATGGTATTGAACAGACAATTATCTATAATGAACCCGTTTATTATAAGAAGAATAATCAGTTGAGGGAATATGACAATGATTTTGTTAAATCAAAAGTAAGAAGCTCATATACAGTCTATCAGAATAAATCTGGAGATCATCATTATCAGATACCTGAAACCTTAAATCAGGATAGTCATATTATTATTGATAATATAGAATTGAGTCTTAATCATATAGAAGAGACACAGGGTGAGATTAAAGAGAATACCGCCTATTACCACAATGCTGAGGATCAGAAGGATTATGGTATTACAGCCTATAATACAGGAATGAAAATAAAGAGTGCTATTAGTGATAAGCAGCATAGTCTTACACAAAGCTACAGTCTTCACTTGCCAGAGGATTATACTGTTCAATTAACTGATGATCATACAGCAGCTTATATCTATCAAGAAGATAAGCCAATGCAGGTGATATCAGCAGGCTGTTTAAAGGATGCTGATGGAAATGTTATTGATTTATATGATTTAGAATTACAGTTGAATGAGAAAGAACTGGTCATAGCGCCAACGCAAGAAAAAATGAAACAATTAACAACTGCTCCTTACAGCATGGAGGTCTCTGTTAAGACAGTAACGAATCCTGATTATAGTTTAATTAAACTTTATGGTGTTCGTTCAGGAGATAAATATAAAGATAAATCCTATGCTCCAGAAGTGAATTCCAATTATGCTCATTTTGCAATGGTGGGAAGAGACCCACAAGGTTCCATCAATGAGGGAACACCAAGCCCTGAGAATGTTGGTCTGATTAAGGTGGATTTTAATGCTCTGGTAAATAAATATATTGGTGAGCATCGACGCATTGAAAGTGCCAGTATGAGTCTGCGTCTAGCAACGACAATCAAAAACAAATCAACATTATCAATGAGCAGATTAAATGAAAAAATGCCTCTTTTTGATAATTACAATAATCTAAAATGGACAAAATATGAGTCCTACTTTCAGAAATACAAAGACAGAAATCAGGAATATAGCCCAGTTCGACTGGATACAAAAACAGTGACAAGAAAACCAGGAACTGTTCAGTTTATTTCATTTAATATAACGGATGCGATTGATGACTGGTATCAGGGAAATCCAGCTCATGGACTGATCTTAGAAGGAGATTCAGCTGATACCAAAGCACAGGCTATTTTTAATCATGCCAGTTCCAATGATTTGGAAGTTTTGCCATATATGACAGTGAGTCATGTTCAGGATGGACCAATTAATCCTAATCTATCATTAGATGATACAACACTTCAGATGAGACCATTTACACAATCTAATGGACAGGGCTTACTACATTTTACTGCTTTAGGCTTTGATGGTCTATCAAGACCAGACAGTGATGTTCAAATCCAGGTTGTTGATACTGTCAATCAAAAAGTCGTTTACAATCAAACAACAAATGCAGCATCAACTTATCGTATATTTCCACTCTATGACAAGATAGCTAATGCTCAGCAATATTATCGTAAGGTCAGTAACTATCAGATGAATGAGCGTCTATTAAGCAGTTCACTGGAGAATAATCATTTGTATCAGATCAAATATAAAGTGACTGCATATGACAAGAATGGAAATGTACAGGCAACAAAAAATTGGACCAATTCAGAAACTTTTCAGTTATACAAGGTAGGAGGTTTTGATAGAATATCAAGAATTATTGATTTCTATGGAATTAAAAATACAAGTCAGTTGAGATTGGATAATCATATGTTTGACAGTCTGCTTGTTCAGGAAAACTTATTATTCTTAAGAAATCCTACCAAAAATCAAAATAAAGCTTATTCATCCCAAACACTAACTGTCAATGATAAAAAAGCAATAGATATGGCTTTGATGGGGAGAGGATTACATTGTGAATATGGTTATGAACCTGTTAATTATAATACTGGTAATCTTTATTACAATAATCAGGATGCCTATTTTGTAGAATATGGAGAGAAGTATTATTTTGAAAGAAGCTATAATTCTCTAGCAGAAAAAAGTGGGGTCTATGGAAATAACTGGGACCTGAATTGGAATTATCAGCTTTCATTTGCCAATAATGCTGCCTTGTTTAGTGATGGAACTGGAAAAATATTAACTTTCTTTAAAAATGGAAATTCTTATCAGTCGCCTGATGGATATCAGATGACAATGAAACAGGAAAAAGTTGATGAAAAGATTTATTATGTAGACAGTGGTTATTATGATCAGGAGGAAACACCAGTTCAGGAGAAGGTTGTTGTTCCTATCTATGATTATATTATTACTGATGTCTCAACACATAAAGTCTATCGCTTTAATGATGAAGGTTATATTCAGGAAGTTATATTAGATGAATATGGTCATAAGATGGTCTATTCCTATGACAGCAGTTATAATGTCAAACAGATGAAAAGTTCTTCAGGCAAAGTCTTCACTTTTACATATAATGAGAATCATTATCTTGTCAGTATTCAATTACCAAACTATACAAAAATACAGTATGATTATGATAGTCAGGGAAATATGATTGGTTTTACTGATCAAAAAGGCTATAAGATTCATTATGCCTATCAGGGAAAAGGTTTATTAAAGACTTACACAAGTCGTGAAAGTAATCATATTATCCTTACAAATGAATTTGATTCATTAGGACGTGTTATAAAACAGACAGATGCTAAAAATCAGACAGTGACATTTCAGTATAACAGTAGCTATACAAAAATAAATGGCTATGATGGAAAAAGTGAATATGTCTATTTAGATAGTGAAAAAAGAACAACGAAAAAAGTGAATCAGGATGGACAGGTTTCAAGTCATACATATAACTCGGATAATCAGTTAACAAGTACAGTCGAGGATGGTCAAAAGACGCAGTTTATCTATAATAATCAGGGACAGTTGGTTAATGAAGTGAGATCGGATGGGAAGAAGTCGACTTATACATACAGTGGCAATAATATTATTCAAAAGACTGACTTTGATGGAAAGACAACAAAATATGAATATGATTCATATGGTCATGTCACAAAGACAATCAACCCTGATGGAACATATACTGCCAATCGATATAATGCTGATGGACAAATGATTTATGAAAGAGATATTCATGGACTGGAAAAGACTTATACTTATGATAAGGGAAATAAGGTTAAGGAAACTGATCAAAATGGCTATACAATCCAGTATACATATGATGCATTAGGAATGATCAATTCGCAGACAGATCAGGAGAATTATAAGACTGAGTTTGTTAGAGATCAAAGAGGACAAAAAATTAAAGAAATATCACCTACAAGTACAAAGCATTATTCATATGATGGTGATGGAAATCTTGTCTATGAAGAAGATGGCAATGGTCATGGTATTTATTATAAATATGATGAATTATCTCGATTGATTGAGAAAAAAGATGCCTATGGAACTGTTAAGACAGAATATGATGTCAATGGAAATATCATTCAAACAACAGATGAATTAGGATTTACAAAGTCATATACATATGATGCTTTAAAAAATAAGACAAGCTATACCAATGAAGAAGGATATAGTGAATACTATAAGTATGATGATAAAAATCAGCTTATTGAAACACAGGATATAAAAGGAATAAGTACCTATCATACATATAATTCACTTGGACAGATTATAAAAGAACAGAGATTAGATAAAATCAATACATATCAGTATAATGATCAGGGTCAATTAACTGAAAAGAATGAAAATGGAATCATCACAACATTTCAATATGATCAATATGGAAATATCAGTTTCAAAGAAACAAATGGAATGAAAGAAGAATATGAATATTTCTATGACCAGTTATTATCTCAGACAATCAAAGGTGCAAAAACAACTTATGATTATGATATTTATGGACGAAAAATCAAAGAGACAAATGCATTAGGTGATTCAACAACATATCTCTACTCACCAAGTGGGAATCTAATTCAAACAACTCAGCCTAATGGGAACATATATACGATGACTTATGATGGTGATCATCATTTGTTATCGACAACAGACAGTTTAGGAAATAAGACATCCGCAGAATATGATGCGAATGGAAATGTCATACGATCATATGACGAAAATGGAAATGTAACAACATATACATATACAGCCAGAAATCAAAAGGCAAGTATGAAAGATCCTTTAGGAAATGTTTATACTTATACATACAATGCAAAAGGCCAGCTTATAAAAACAGCCGATCCTCTTTGTAATGAGAGTATAACGTCATATACACCTTTAGGAAATGTATCTCAAACAACAGATTCTATAGGAAGAAGTGTTGAAACATTTTATGATGAAGCTGGTCAAGTTATAGAAATAAAAGATGTCAGGGGGAGAAGTGCAACACAGGTCTATGATGATTATCATCGCTTAATCTCTTCAACTAATATTTATGGAAAGGAAACACGTTATACATATGATAAGTTTGATCGTGTTATAAAGACAGAAGATGATTATGGTCATATCAAGGAAATGACTTATAATGATTTAGGACTGCCGATCACTGAAACAAATGAAAAAGATCAGAAAATAATCTATGAATATAATCAGTATGGCTATCTTATCAAAACAACTGATATAAGAGGGAATGAAACAACAAGTCAATTCAATGTTCTAGGTCAGGTTATTTCTCAAACAGATGAAAGAGGTATAAAAACAATCTTAACATATGATCAGGTTGGAAATGTTCTGACAAAGACAACTGATAAAATAACCACAATATATCAGTATAATCAAATAGGTTTATTAGAAAGTGAAACAGATCATCTAGGAAGAACAAAATCATACCAATATGATGCCAAAGGAAATGTCATTGAAACAAAAAATGCATTAGGATATAAAACCAAGAATATCTATGATGCCAATAACAACCTTATTGCAACTATTAATGAAAAGAATCAGAAAACATCATTTGAATATGATGCTCTCAATAGACCATTCAAACAAATCAATCCAGATTTAACCTTTACACTCAATGCTTATGATCAAGTCGGGAGAGTTATAGAATCTACAAACGAATTAGGTTATCAGCAAAAAGTAGAATATAATGATTTAGATCAGGAAGTTGCGGTTATAGATGCAAAAGGGAATCAGACAACATATGAGTATAATGATCAGGATCTATTATCTCGCACAGTTTATCCAAATGGTTCCTCAACAGCAAACATCTATGATGAAAAGGGTCAACTTATAGAAAGTTTAGATGTTCAGGCGAATCGTTATCAATATGAATACGATAAATATGGCAGAAAAACAAAAGAAACATCCCCTAATGGATATTTCAAGGAATATATTTATAATGCATACGATGATGTTGTTCAATGGAATGATAATGATGGGGTACTACTGACATATGAATATAATCAGTATGGTCAACAGATTTCAGCAACCAATAGAGCACAGCAGACTTCAAAAACAATTTATGATGCATTGGGACGTGTACAGGAGGAAGTTGATATCAGAGGTAACAGTTCCTACATAGAATATGATGTTATGAATCGCATGACTCGGCAGACAGATGTGAGAGGGAATATCACTACCTATACATATGATGAATTAGATCGTGTGACTGAAACAAGGGTCAATGAAAAAGTGACACAGCAGGTTTATGATTGCTTAGGGAATGTGATTAAAGATATTGATGCATTAGGTTATGAAACAAGTTATGAGTTTGATGAGAGAAATCAGCTCATTAAGGAGATCAATGCATTAGGACAAGAAACAAGATATACTTATGACGCTACTGGTCATGTATTAACAGTAACCAATGCTAAAAATCAGGTCAAGGAATATGGCTATGATGAATTAGGTCAGAAAACAAAGGAAATTAATGAAGCTGGTGAGGAAAGACTTTATCATTATAATCATATGGGTCAGGTTGAAAGTATTCAAACCGAAGATCAAAAGATTATTCAGTATCAGTTTGATATATCGGGGAATATGATCAAGATAGCTGTCAACAAGCAGGATAAATATCAGTTTAAGTATGACAATATGAATCAGCTAACTGAGCAAAAGGATGCTAAGCAAAATACAGAATTCTATACTTATGATATCAGAGGAAATATAAAATCCTATACAGATAAAAATGGAACCGCCATTCATTATGAGTATACGCCAACCAATCAGTTAAAAAGACTTTATTGTGATACAATAGAGAATGAGTATCAATATGATAAATATGGTCAATTAATACGAGCCTACAGAAACACTCAAAAAGAAGCATCAACTTTTAAGTATAATCAGTATGGAGATATCATAGAAGTCACAGATCCAAATGACCAAAGTGTTCAGTATACTTATGATGGATATGGCAGACAGTTTAAAGTTTATTATCCAAGTGGACAAAAGGTTTCCTACAAATATGATGACTTAGATCATGTTATTGAAGTTAAGGATGGAAAACAGACAACACATTATACATATGATGCTTTAGGAAGAGAGATTCTAGAAGAATCATTACTACAGAAGAAAGAAACGACTTATAATGAGATTGGTCAGATTATAGAAAGTAAAACAAATCTCAAGGATAAGCAAATCTCTTATCAGTATGAGTACGATTCGTTAGGAAATACTCGAAAAGAGATATCAAATATCAATGGTCAGAAACAAACTAAAGAAATGGCATATGATAAAGCAGGTCAGCTCATAACAAGTCGGATAGCAGCTGGCGATGATATCAGGGTATCCAGTTATACCTATGATGAATCAGGGAACCGAATTCTTTATGAGGAAACAGTGAATGGTGAAAAGACCATCAAGCACAGTAGTTATAACGCTAATGATGAACTTATGGAAGATGGTAAAGCCATCTACAGACATGATAAACAGGGAAATGTTATAGAAAAGATTTATGAAGATGGTCATAAGGAAAAAATGTTCTATAATGATTTCAATGAACTTGTCCTTATGAAGAGTACAAACGGCAAGAAGATTCGTTATGGATATGATGCATTAGGAAACAGAATTTCCAAAGAAGAAAAGGCCCCAATAGATTCAAAGGACTTCATCAATTATCTTAAGACAGATGTCAAAATACCTGATCTTGACAAAATGATTACATCATATGAAGAACTAGATGAAGTTCTTGATAGAAAGAAAGCTGAATATCAGGATGCATTTAGTCACGAACTGCCAAACCAGACATCAACATGGCTGACAAGTGAAGGAATAGATGTAAAAACATTCTATGTCAATGATATCACATATGAGCATACACAGGTTCTGGAACTTCAGCAGAACAAACAGGTCGAAACATACACGTATGGAAACAATAGAATTTCAATGACCATTGATGATCTTTCAATGAATTATATCTATGATGGAAAAGGAAATGTTATAAGTGATGATGGACTGGATAAGCATATCTTTACATATGATGACTTTGGAAAAAGTCTAGAGAATATCAATGATAGCTATGCCTATAGAGGAGAGAATACAGAGTACAACTACCAGTATCTTAGAGCAAGATACTATGAGACAGCAAATGGACGCTTCCTGTCAAGAGATGACTATCTGGGAGAGAGAAATGCAAGTGAATACAATCAGTATATCTATGCATTGAACAATCCATCCATGTATAAGGATCCCAGTGGACACTTCAGTATATCAGCAATTGCAGATATCATGATATCAAGTACAAAGAAGCTGGCACAGGATCATATAGATAAGGGAGCAGAGCTACTGAGCAAGGGTCTAGACTGGATGGGCAAGATAACAGGCATGAAAGGTGCAACCAATGTCGTTAAAAAGGAAGTCAATAAGGCAGCCAAGAAAACCAAGAAGATAGTTGATGAGGTCACTCGCAATGTAAAGAAGGCTGCAGCAGCAGTAGACAAGAAGAAACAGCAGCAACAGCAGAAAAACAGCTTTATTGAGTATGCAAAACAGCATGGAATAGATGAAGCCTACAGGAAGTTTAAGAATATGGATGGTTCACTGCTGGAGGAGGCAGTAAAAGCCTATTGTGATACATTAGGCCTAGAATATACATCAGTGAAGGATGCATTAAAGAGCATATCAAAAGTAGAGAAGGGATTATCACTTTTATCAAAATATACAACAATCTGTGAAACCATAAAACATGCTGGAAATGTGAATGAATCTGCTGTACAATCAAGTGTAGGATATAGCAGCGAGTCAAGCATGCATAAAGTCTATCTAGGAAAGGCTATTGAAGTGCTTTCGGATACAAGAGCACAGGCCTGTAACTTTCCAGGGAGTAATATAAATGTCTCAGCAAAGATTAATACAATATACAATTATCCATATGGGACAAAAGAGCTGACAAACGAATATGCATCAAGCATGAATAGTCACTGTAATGATATGATAAGACATATCTGGACAAGTCCAGAAGAGTATAAGGCAGTAAGAGTATGGGTAGGAACAGGGACATATAGTGGAGGCAGATGGGAAGATGCAGTCTATCATGTCGGAAGCAAGCAGTATCATGCATATGGAAACTGGCTATACACAACATTTGTGCCATGGGGAGCAGAGATACAGGAGCATGCAGAGTTACTTGAATTTCTAGCCACAATAGCAGGAGCAGCAAATCAGTCATACAATCCATATACAGGAGCAGGCACGGTAACAGGGAAAGATAGTATAAAAGGACCTAGTAGTACAAATGGTGGTGAAAGTACAAATCATGCAAATAGCAGCATAGGTAATTCATCAGTAGGAGATATAGGGAATACAACAAGTTCAGGGGGACATGGAAGTACAGGAAACAGTACATCAAAAGGATATGCTTCATCAGGAAATACAAGTCCAGGCTATGCACCTCCCTCTTCATCTAATAGTGGCTATCAGGGAGCTAGTGGAGCTAGAACAAGTTTAAAGAATGCATCTAGTTCTGTTGGAAGCAAATTAAATGGTACTGTCTCTGAATTGAATAATGGCTACAAAATTGAGATTCCTAATGGTAATAAACCAATTGTAGTAAGAATTATGGATGAAGGTTCTGGAGGAAGGAGTGCACCTTATTTCAGAGTAAGCATAGATGGAAAAGGTTCATTAACTTTAGATGGAGTATTGTCTAGTGATAGAGCTCTTACTCATATTGACTTAACAGATAATTATCTTGAACAAATCACTAATATGGTTACGAAGTATAAAGGAGGGAAATAAAATGGAAAATTTGATAGAAAAGTTAAACTTATTATGGGCAAGCAAAATATTGAATTACGACTACGATATGTTATTAAATAATATAACATTTTTATTGGAAACTCTAGATAATGGTCAAATACATAGGTATGAATTGAAATTTAAAAAAGTTAGTATGGTGTACTTTGTTAATAATGTAGGAGATACAAGATTCAATATTTTTGAACCTGATGAAGATGATTATTTGGAATTTACATCTATAAGCATTTTGGAGGATGTAAAATTCGATATTGAAAGTGAAAGAGATGAATGGTTAAAACAATACCAAGGGAAAGCAAATGTTTGTATTGAGATATGGAGTAAAGTATTATTAATAGAAGCTGATTCGATTGAATTGAATAATGAAAATTGTTCGTTAAGCAAATAGTTTCTTTCTCAAAGATTTATAGCCTTCAATAATCAAGTCACTCCCAGCGTACGAAGTGTATGCATAGGGAAGGGCTTGTGATTAGAGCGTTAGCGAGAGTCTTTATAGGGCATAATAGTAACACCGCCCTACACATACACACCTAGAAACAGGAAATAGGCTATTTTAAAGGCTTATCGCCTGTTTTTTTACTGCACAGTTTTATCAAAAAAAGTAGGCATAAATATAAATATTTCATAAAATTTTGCTTATTTTACGGAATTAAGGTCTTTGCAACTGTAGTAATAGTGTAGGAACTTTTAAGAATCTTGCCAATTCGTTACCTTTCATTTGTATTAATAATAGAAAAGATAAACATATTTTCTTGATTGGTAGACAAATTCATGATTGCATTTATGCTTTATTGTGAGGAATTAGAAAGGATAGAGGGTGTTATGGAAAAATGTTGAAAAGACACGTCCTACCAACTACAAACGATACCCAGAGTCCATACAGTTACTGCATATGCATTAATATCACATATTGCTGAAATAGAACGATTTCAAAATGCTAATAAAGTAACGAGTTATGCAGGAGTTACCCCAGTCTTTTTTAGTTCAGCAGTAAAAGGAAAGAATGTACAAAATAAAAACCAAGGTAATAGAGAACTGTATGCAATGCTTTATCTTTTGCTATGCAACAAGTACAAGTGAATATGAAAAGCGAAGCACGCAATCAGATCATGCGAGTTTATTTTGAATGCAAGGCTAGAGGAGGCAGTGAAAGCGTATTGTGATACATTAGGATTAGAGTATATATCGTTGAAGGATGCATTAAAGAGCATATCAAAAGTAGAGAAGGGGTTATCACTTTTATCAAAATATACAACAATCTGTGAAACCATAAAACATGCTGGAAATGTGAATGAATCTGCTGTACAATCAAGTGTAGGATACAGTAGCGAGTCAAGCATGAATAGCCACTGTAATGATATGGTAGGACATATCTGGTCAAGTCCGGAAGAGTATAAGGCAGTAAGAGTATGGGTAGGAACAGGGACATACAGTGGAGGCAGATGGGAAGATGCAGTCTATCATGTCGGAAGCAAGCAGTATCATGCATATGGAAACTGGCTATATACAACATTTGTACCATGGGGAGCAGAGATACAGGAGCATGCAGAGTTACTTGAATTTCTAACCACAATAGCAGGAGAAGCAAATCAGTCATATAATCCATATACAGGAGCAAGCACGGTAACAGGGAAAGATAGTATAAAAGGACCTAGTAGTACAAATGGTGGTGAAAGTACAAATCATGCAAATAGCAGCATAGGTAATTCATCAGTAGGAGATATAGGGAATACAACAAGTTCAGGGGGACATGGAAGTACAGGAAACAGTACATCAAAAGGATATGCTTCATCAGGAAATACAAGTCCAGGCTATGCACCTCCCTCTTCATCTAATAGTGGCTATCAGGGAGCTGGTGAATCTCTTAATAAAAATATTCGAGTTGAAGATTTGAAATTGTCAGAAACGGTAAAAAATCATTTAAATGATACTGTAAGTAAAAATAAAGTTCAGATTATTGGAAAAGATGGAGAATATATAACTATTCAAGAGGCAGGAGATTTAACAAGACCATACATCAATTCTAATCAAACAATACAAAGTATTATTGATGGAGGAACACCAGTTAAAGATACAATATTAAATAATGGTCTTAAATGGAATGTTCCTGGAACATTTAGAGGAATTACTGGCACTTGGGAGTTAGTAGTTGATATGGACAGTAATACAATAGTACATTTCTTATTCAATGGGAGGTAAAAAATGAAAATTACATATAAATATTCTAATGAAATAAATGAAGGACAAGTAATTTACAGGAAAAATGAAAATTCTTTTGATTTTATTTCAAATAAAAGAGGGGATGTTTCTATACTTATTGGTTATTTACAATTAAGTATAGATTCACTAACTAATCAACTAGTTAGTGTATGGGGATTACATCCATTCTGTAATTGGATAGATGAAAAATTGTCAGTTCCTCAAACAATCAACGGAATTGTAGAATTGGAAAATGATTATGATTCAGGTATCTCATATAGGGAAAAAGAATTTAATGAATGGAAAACATACTACGATAATAAAAATGGATGGGTATGTATTGGTGATAAAAATGTTAAAGGTGTATCCATTATGTTTGCATCAGATATTTTTGTAGTTATAGATAATAATAACTTAAAATCTTTATGGATTAAGCCAAACTTTCAATAGTTGAATTATTTAGATCGATTTATAGAAAATTTAATCAAGCTACGACTAGCGAACAAAGTGTAAGCATGGGAAATGGCTTGGATTGGAGTGTTAGCGACAATCTTTATATGGCGCATTACTAGCACCACCCTACACAATACAGACCAAAGAGCAGAAAACAGGCTCTACATAATGCTTTGCAGCCGATTTATGGCCGCAAAGTTTTTTGTTGTAGAAATAGTTAAAATAACAAAATGTAAGAGATTTTCTTGAAAATGCGATAAATTAGCTCCTGATGACGAGATATATAGTGAGGGAGATAAAAAGTTTTGTAAATTTTGCCAAATTCATATGTACATTTGTACTAATAATAGAAACAGGAAAAAGTTTCTGATGATATGTAGCAAATGGAATCGCTATGAGTAAATAAGGTTGAAAAAACAGGGAGGATACATCTATATGTTGAAAAGAGAGTTGAGCATTAAGATTGATTATCTAAGCATGATCTTTGAAAACATGAAAGCGGAGGTACTGATACGCAGGGTATTAGGATTGCTATTAGAATACTACCTAATACAGAAAGCTAAAGTTAAACATAAAGATTATACACGTCTATATCAGTTTGGTACAATCAAGGTGTATGGAGATAGGCAATTAAATGATGGTACAAATAAAGTTGAATGCCATTTGGTCTTGAGTGTACAAGGATATGATTATTATAGTTTGTTACAGACTACAAAAGCACCTATAGTGATTTCTTTGATACTTGTATACAAATAGTGGGTAAAGACCGATTTCATCTTACAAGGCTTGATATAGCGATTGATGATAAGAATGAAATACCGTATTTCACTGTTGAACAGATAAAGCGAAAATGATTCAAAAACGAATTTATATCAAAGAGGAAAACTATTAATAGTTAATAATTAAAGAAGATGTGAAACTCAAGAATATTATAATTCCAGAATGGTGTATCTATAGAATATATATTAAAAATTAAGAACGAGGAGAGATTTGAACTATATCTTCTATCTTTGTTTTTCAATATAAGCGCGAATTTATTCCGAATTATCTTTCCATATATCTCTTTTTAGTGTTTTGTTACTGCCAACAAGATTGAGAACATATATAAAGTTATTCTTATGATCAAAGAAAATTTATATATGAATAAGTTTGAGTTTTAAGAAATCAATTAAATTCGCAATTTTACAAAATACCTTTAATATAATTAGAAATACTTTGCCTTTTTATACTCTATCCTATATAATAACATTGGTTTTAAGGGGGATACTATGTTTAGCGATATTGATGTATTATGTAAATTGGGACATATTAAATATAATATAATGAAAACTGATCCATTACGTTTCTTTGTGAGATCATTTATGGCAGGTGCTTATTTAGGTGTTGCAGCAATCTTATCTTATACTTTAGGTGCTTTACTTAATGATCATACAGTTGTTGGGAAGATTGCTGTTGCAGGGACATTTGGAATTGGTTTGGTAGCAATTGTTTATTTAGGTGCAGAACTTTTTACTGGAAATTGTTTTGTGAGCATTATGCCAGTTTTAAAAGGAGAATTAAAGTTTCATCAGATTCTTCCAATGTGGATTGTCTGCTATATTGGGAATATGGTAGGAATTGCTTTGGTTTGTTTCTTATATATCAAAAGTGGAGCACAGGAAGCAATCATGATTCCTTATTTACAAGGGGTTATGGAATCTAAACTTCAGTTTGATGTTATGGAATTATTGATTAAAGGGATCTTATGTAATTTTATAGTCTGTATTGCAGCTTATTCAGGTGTTAAAATCAAAGATGAAACAGCACGTTTAATTGTGATTATGGTGTTTGTCATGGCATTTGTATTACCAGGTTTTGAACACTGTATTGCTAATGGTGGAATTTTTACAATGGGACTAACTCAATTAGGAAATACAGTGAATTGGTTAACATTACCATTACATATGTTATTATCGACCTTAGGGAATATATTAGGTGGAAGTGTTTTATTGGCTGTTCCTATATATATCATGTTTAAAGCACCTCAGTCAGAAATAAAAAAATAAGAAAAGTTCTTACATATAATTTAAAAATATGATAATATACTTTATGTTACAAAAAAAATATGATATTGGTATAATTGGAAACGGTACATGTGTGTCACATGGTTATGAACAACACACATGTTTTTTTGTGCCTAAAATAAAGGAGGGTACAATATGCCTAAGACAAAATTACAGAATTTTATATTTACATCGATGATGGCTTTTTTAATGGTTTATGCCATGATTTGCTATAATATCGCAATTGCTACAGGAGGGATGACAAATCAAGTCTTCATAATGGCTTTTCAGGAAATGATTGTGATGTGGCCAATAGCTATTATTTTAGAATTATTTGTTGTAGAGAAAATTGCACAGAGTTTAACGTTTAGATTGGTTGATTCACAAGCAGATCATTTATTCCATATAACAATTATACTTTGTTCAATGATTGTCTGTCTCATGTGTCCTATGATGAGTTTTATAGCCACATTTTTATTTAAGAATGCTGGAATACATTTCATAGCAGTGTGGCTACAAACAACAGTCATAAATTTTCCTATGGCATTAGGATGGCAAATCTTTTTTGCTGGTCCGTTAATTAGAAAAATCTTTAGACAAATCTTTGTAAATGAATAAAAATAAAAGTCTAATGTGAACAAAAAAACAAATTGTTCAAGTTTGATGAATAGATGATTTTTATTGATAAATACAAGATAAAATAACCAGTTAGAATGAATTAGTTAAAATTATTGAATAAAGTTTGAATTTGTGAAAAGTTGCGCATGATTCAATCTTTTTTCAAATAAACTATTTTTCTTGAAATGTCAAAAAAATAGGAGTAAACTAGGTGAGGAACTAAAAGATAAAGTGAGGAGGGATTATTTTGGACAAGATTATTCAGGATATTGTTGCAGTCGATTTAGAGTGCTCTACAAAGGTTGAAGAAGCTAAGAAAAAGAAATTAGATGTTCAATCCAATATGAGTGCAAAGAAAAAAGAAATCTATGACTCTTTTGTCAAAGAATATCAGGTAAAAGTTGATGCTCATAAAAAAGAGTTAGAGGCACAAATTCAAGAAACTAAGGTCAAAAATGAACAAGAGTACACAGAATCACTGAGTCAACTCTCAAGTCTTTACGAGCAGAACAAAGAGAAATGGGTTTCTACGCTTGTTAATCGTTGTAAAGAAATTTAGAGAAGAGGTGATCGTATGAGTTCTTTTTCATCAAATGCCATTCTTGCAAAAGCAAGGTCTATGTATTCACATAGATTAACTGAGCAAAATTATGAAGAACTACTAAAAAGAAGAAGTATTAATGATTTAGTCGCTTATCTAAAAAGTGAAACTGCTTATAGTGATATCTTATCTGATATAAAAGAAATCAATATTCATCGTGGGCAGTTAGAAAATTTATTAAATAAAGAAATATTTTTAAGGTTAAACCGATTAATGAGATATGCTTCTAAAAAGGAATTAGAATTCTATCGATTAGGTGTAACTGAATTAGAAATTCAATTAATTTTGACAAAAGCAAGATTAATTGTCTCTGATTACTACACAGGATATGAAATTGAAGTTCCTGATTATTTGAATAAGTATGCAAGTTTTGATTTGTATGGATTATTAGCGGTGAATGATTATGATAGTTTGTTGGTGCTCTTAAGAGGAACAAAGTATTATGATGCATTCTTAAAATATAAACCAGATGATGATAAACCATTGGATTCTAACTTATTAGAATTAGAATTAAAACATATTTATTATAAAGAGTATGTTGATACAGTCAATAAATTATTTAAAGGAAAAAAACGTAAAGATTTATTAACAATGATCAATACCTCTATAGAGTTACAGAATATTACAAAAATATATCGTTTAAAGAAATATTTCAATGCAACTCCAGAACAAATCAAAGAAACTCTTTTCTTAGAATATAGTCGTATTCCAAGAAGTGTTATGAGTGAATTGATTGAAACAAAAGATGCAAGTGAATTCTTAAAAAAACTTGCTGAATCACCGTATAAATTATTTGTAGATGATAATGAATTTGTTTACATTGAATATTATACAGAGAAGATTAATTATCATTTGGCTAAACGTTTTATGCGTTTTTCAACTGATAGTGCATTGGTTTATATGACGTATAAGATTGTATATCAAGTAGAAATAGATAATCTTAAGCATATAATTGAAGGTTTAAGATATGGAGAGACACCGAGTCAAATTGAATCGATGTTAATCTACTAGGGGGATTTATTTATGGCTATAGAAGAAATGGTATTGTTAAATATGACTTTTGATCGTCATGAACTTGACGAAGTCTTATTTAAATTAAAAGGTTCACAGTACTTTTATCCTCAATCTGCTTCAAAGATTGTTAATAACGTCAAAGGTGTACATGCATTACAAGAAGACAATGTTTATACTCAGTTATTAGATCGTTTGATTCAGATTGCATCTGATATAAAGTTGGATTTAAATCGTGATTTAGCTCCAGGACATACATTAGATTATCAAGTTAAATCTGATTACTTAACTGGTCTGGAAGAAGAAATCAAAAAAATTAAGGATGTTCAAGATCAATTGATACAAGAAAAAGATGAAAATGAGAAAACATTAGAAATGTTAAATCGTTTGAGTTTGTCTGAAGTCAATCTAGATCAATTATTAGAATGTCAATATGTACAAGCAAGATTTGGTCGTTTTAAAAGACAAAATCTTGATAAGATTAAGTACTATGAGGGTCGACCATTTATATTTAATAAACTTGGAGAAGATCATCATTATGTTTGGTGCTGTTATATAGTAACAAATAACTTACAGTTGGAGGTTGACAACATCTTCCAAGCGTTAGGGTTTGAAGAAATTAAAATTCCTTCATTTGTGCATGGGAAATTAGAGGATGCAAAAAAGGAATTAAAAGATGAAATTGATGCAATGCAGGAATATATCTTGCGTATGGATCAAAAGATGACAATTTTAAGAGAAACACATAAAGTTGATTTGTTGAAGTTATATTCAACAGCTTCGTTCTTACAAAGAATAGAAGAATATAAAATTTTTGTGGTTGATTATCAAAGTAAATGTGCAATTTATGGATTTATTCCAACACGTATTCTTGATGAATTTAAAAATCAGATGAAAGATATTGAGAGTATGGAATATCAAAAATTACCTGCTGATATTTTAGATCATCAACAAGTTGTTGCACCAACAGTTGTGCATAATGCAAAAATTGTCAAACCATTTGAGGCAGTAAGTAAAGTGAAACAATCTGATAAGATTGATACAACAATTGCATTTGCAGTTCTTTACTATGCAGTCTTTATTATCTTTTTGGGGGATTTAGGAGTTGGAGCAATCTTAGCATTGCTTGGACTTTTGATGAGAAAGAAGAAAATGGGGTCATTACTTCTTTCATTAGGTATAGCATCAATGCTAGGCGGATTGATTTATGGAGATCTCTTCTATACAATGAATCTTTACCCAGCAATAGCATTACCACTGTCAACAGTGTTTAAACTTGTTGATGGAATAGTTCTTTTAATTGCAGGAACGTTTACAATTAATGCATTTAAAAAAATGTATTTAGAAAATTCTACAATTGAAAGAGTTCTCTCAATGAAGGGAATTTGTGGTTTGATTGTTGTATATGCATTGCTTGTTTATTTGGGATGTGTTTATGAAGCTCATATAAACTGGCCTGTTACACCAGTCGCTATTGTTGTCGTTGCTTGCCTTGTCTTGGTTTTTGCTAAATCAATCATCAAGAAGAAATCAACAAAGTAGAGGAAGGAGAAACATATGGCAATAGCAAAGTTGAAGCTATTAGAAATCGAATTTCCTGCCGAGCAATATGATTCGGTTTTAATGAAATTGATTAATTTGGATGGATTTCATCCTGAATATGCTTCGAAATTTGCTGATTCTGTGCAAGGATTATCGGTTTTAAATAGGGAAAACCCGTATGCTGATTTAATCGCGCGTATGGAAGAAGCGAGAGATGGATATCATTTAGATTTAAAATGTCAAGATGTTGACAATACAAGAATTAATATTATACAAGCAGATACATTTTTCTGTAATGTATTAGAACAAGTGACGAAGATTGAGAAAGTTAAAGAAGATCTTCAACAGATGATTGAAGAGAATGAGGGGACAATTTCTCAATTAGAGCATATGATTAATGCAGAAGTAGATTTTGATACTTTATTTAGCTGTCATTATTTACAAGTGAGATTTGGGCGTATTCCAACTGTTAACTTAGATAAACTTCAATACTATGGAGCACAAGAGTTTTTGTTTAAGACTTTCCACAAAGGAACAAAAGAAACTTATTGTATGTATATGACAACAGAAACAAAAGCACCAGAGATTGATAATATCTTCTCATCTTTATACTTTGAAAGAATTCATATTCCTGAGTTTGTTCATGGAACACCTGAAGAAGCTTTAAGAGTCTTAAAAGAAGAAGATGAAACAGCTAAGAATTATTTAGTTGTTTTAGATGGAAGAATTAAAGATTTATTTCAACAAAGTATTGATGAAATGAATCAAATTTATTCTGTTTCTAAGAAATTAAATGAAACATATGATGCTCAAAAATATGTCGTTGTCTTTGGTAAAAATGCAGCTGTTTATGGTTTTGCAGAAGACAAAGATGCTGAAAAAATAAAAAATGAATTTGAAACAATTGAAGATGTACATGTTGAAATCAAGCCAGCAATGGGAGATTCACGTTTGACACCACCTACAAAATTAAAGAACAACTGGTTCTCAAGACCATTTAGAATGTTTGTAGAAATGTATGGTGTTCCATCTTATACAGACTTTGACCCAACAAATTTAGTTGCTATCAGTTATACATTCTTATTTGGAATGATGTTTGGTGACATTGGTCAAGGAATTGTTTTATCGCTTATTGGATACTTCTTCTATAAATGGAAAGGTATGCAATTAGGGGCTGTAGGAATGCGTTTAGGTATTTCAAGTACTATATTTGGGTTTGTATTTGGTTCTATTTTTGGTAGTGAAGCATTATTTGAACATTTTATGGAACCAATGTTCTTACCAATGGAGTCTGAAAATACAATGACGCTATTGATGGCAGCCATTGCCACAGGAGTTATCTTAATTATTATTTCAATAGCTTTTAATATTATATTGAATTTAAAGAAAAAACATTGGGGAGATTTATTATTCTCTCAAAATGGTATTGCTGGACTTGTATTCTATGTTTCAGTCTTATTATTAGTTGCAAATATGTTAGTGGGATTAAATTTACCACTTGGTGGACCACTTTATATTGGACTTTTAATTGCAATGCCAGTCATTATGATTTTCTTAAAAGAACCATTATCTTACAAACTTGAAGGTGAAAAGATGTTCCCACATGGATTTGGAGCATTCTTTACAGAAGCATTCTTTGAATTGTTTGAAGTTATGTTAACATTTATTGCGAACACAATGTCGTTCTTACGTGTTGGTGGTTTCGTTTTATCACATGCTGGGATGATGATGGTTGTTTATACACTTGCTGAAATGGTTGCAGGTGGAACAGCAATTACATTGAGTTATTTATTGGTTGTTGTGATTGGGAATGCTTTCGTTATGTGTTTGGAAGGTATGATTGTGGGTATCCAAGTTTTACGTCTTGAATTCTACGAAATGTTCTCACGTTATTATGAAGGAAAAGGGAAACCTTTTATCTCTATTAAAGAAAGATAAAATTATATTTGGAGGAAATTTATTATGTCTATTTTAATGTTTATTTTACCATTAGTTGCAGTTGTTTTATTATCATTACCATTAGTTAAAATGTTTACTTCTAAAGTAAGCAAAGAAAGTGCGAAATGGCGTTTATTAACTCATGTTGGTGGGTTCTTCGGAGCTGTTGCTTTAACTTTATGTTTATCAATGAGTTCAGCATTCGCTGCTGATGCAGGTATGACTGGGACTTTGGCTCAAGGTTTAGGATTTATCGCTGCTGCATTAGCAACTGGATGTTCTGCATTAGGTGCTGGTATTGCCGTAGCTGCTGCTGCACCTGCAGCAATTGGAGCATTCTCTGAAAATGACAATAACTTCGGTAAAGCATTGATCTTCGTTGCCTTAGGTGAAGGGGTTGCTATTTACGGGTTATTAATTTCTATCTTAATTATCAACGCTTTATAATTTGGAAAAGAAAGGTCTGATTATATGAAGTTTTTCTTAATCAGCGATAATATTGATACATTGATGGGACTAAGACTTGTTGGAATTGAAGGTGTTGTTGTTCACAGCAGAAAAGATTTTCTGAGTGTTCTTCAAAGTAAAATGAAGGATGAAACAATTGCAATTATTTTGGTCACAACAAAGTTAGTCGATATGTGTCCAGATATTATATCTGAAATTAAATTAAAACAACAGAAGCCATTAATTACTGAAATACCTGACCGTCATGGAAACTCTAAAATCGGAGAAACAATTGATGGTTATGTATCAGAAGCAATTGGTGTAAAATTATAGGAGAATGTGATTATGCAAAATATTGATCAAGTATTTCTCTATATGAAAGATGAAATTGAAAGACAAGCTAAGAATGAAGAAAAATCTATTCTTGATGAAGTGAAAGCTCTTGAAGATGAAGCTTATGAATCTATGCGTGCTGAAGCAAAAAGAGATGCAGATTTAAAACTGAAACAAGAAGAAGAAGAAATGAGTTCTAATGCTTCGGCTGAAATTTCTGAAAGTCATATTGAAAGAACTAAAAAATTAATTGAAAAAAGAGATGAATATGTTAAAACTATTTTTGCAAAAGCAAGAGAAGAATTAGTTGCTTTTACTCAAAGTAAAGAATATGCATCTTTTATGGAAGAAAAGATTAAGAAAGTTGCTGCTGATTTTGTAGGAACAAACTCAATTATGTTTGTTGCTTCAAAAGATTTATCAATGGAGAAAGCTTTAGTAAAAGCTTTTGGATCTGATATTAAAGTAGAAGCAAGTGAAGATATTACTATTGGTGGATTTATTATTGAAAACAAAGAATCTTCTTTGGTTGTTGATGAAACTTTAGATTTTGCTTTGGCAAATCAAAAGGAATGGTTCAATAAAAATTCTGGATTAATCATTAAATAAGAACAAGGGGGATTTGAAAGTGAATGAAAATGTAATCTATTCAATCAATGGTCCCGTTGTTACAGTAAAAGATACTGATGCCTTTTCTATGTTAGAAATGGTCTATGTTGGAAATGCAAGATTGATTGGTGAAGTTATCTCAATCAAAAAAGAATTTACAACAATCCAAGTCTATGAAACGACAACAGGATTGAAACCAGGTGAACCTGTTTATCCAACAGGTCAACCTATTTCTGTAACTCTTGGGCCTGGTATTTTAAGAAATATTTTCGATGGGATTGAAAGACCCCTAGAAGAAATAGCAAAAGAATCTGGATCATTTATTCCTACAGGAAGTCATGTTGACCCACTTGATAAGAATAAATTATGGGATGTCACTGTGGTTGCTAAAGTTGGTGATCAAGTTCAAGGTGGAGATGTGTATGCAACTATTCCTGAAACAGATTTAATTATGCATAAATGTATGGTTTCGCCATATACAAAAGGTAAAGTTATTGAAGTTGCACCAAGTGGTCAATATAAAATTGATGATGTTGTGATGAAGATTGAAGATGAAGAAGGAAAGATTATTGAATGTACATTGACTCAAAAATGGCCAATCAAACAATCTAGACCAGTTGCCAAACGTCTTCCTATCTCAATGCCACTTATTACTGGACAACGTGTTATTGATACATTGTTCCCAATTGCTAAAGGTGGGACAGCAGCTATTCCTGGTGGATTTGGTACTGGAAAAACAATGACACAGCATCAGCTTGCTAAATGGTGTGATGCTGATATTATTGTTTATGTAGGTTGTGGAGAACGTGGAAATGAAATGACACAGGTTCTTGAAGAATTTAGAGAATTGATTGACCCTAAGTCAAATAAACCTTTAACAGACAGAACTGTCTTAATTGCAAACACTTCTAATATGCCAGTTGCAGCTCGTGAAGCTTCTATTTATACTGGAGTTACACTGGCTGAATATTACCGTGATATGGGTTACCATGTTGCGATTATGGCTGACTCAACTTCTCGTTGGGCAGAAGCATTACGTGAAATCTCTGGACGTTTGGAAGAAATGCCTGCTGAAGAAGGGTTCCCTGCATACTTGCCTTCACGTTTATCTCAATTCTATGAACGTGCTGGATATATGAACAATTTAAATGGAACAAAAGGTTCTGTTACAATTATCGGGGCAGTTTCTCCTCAGGGAGCTGACTTCTCTGAACCAGTTACTCAAAATACAAAACGTTTCGTTCGTACATTCTGGGCATTAGATAAAGCATTAGCTTATGCTCGTCACTATTTTGCAATTAACTGGAATCAAAGTTATAGTGAATATATTCCTGATTTGGAAAGATGGTTTAACAAAAATGTTGATCCTAAATTCTTAAGAGATCGTCAAGAATTATCTAGTATTCTTGCTGAAGAAACAAAATTAATGGAAATTGTTAAATTAATGGGATCTGATGTTTTACCTGATGATCAAAAATTAATTATTGAAGTTGCTAAATTAGTACGTGTTGGTTACTTACAACAAAATGCTTTCCATCCAGATGATACTTATGTACCATTAGAAAAACAATTAAAAATGATGGAAGTCATTCTTTATCTCTATAAACGTGGTAAAGAAGTTGTTAATGCTGGTAAACCAATTCGTTTGATTATGGAAACTGGTATCTTTGATAAAGTCATTAAAATGAAATATGATGTTCCAAATAATCATTTAGATTTATTTGATGATTATTATAAAGACATTGATGAAGCTGTTGCATCTATAGACTAAAGGAGGAATAAGTTATGAGTCTTCAATATGTAGGTTTGAATGAAATTAACGGTCCATTAGTCGTATTAGATCATGTCAAAGGTGCATCATACGACGAAATGGTTGAATTACAATGTAAAGATGGTTCAACACGTTTAGGACGTGTTGTTCAAATAGAAGGTGAAAGAGTTGTTGTTCAGGTTTTTGAAGGAACAAACTCACTTTCCCTTGCAAATACAAAAACAAGATTATTAGGTCATCCAATGGAATTACCTGTTTCTAGAGAAATTTTAGGTCGTGTTTTCTCTGGAGCTGGGAAACCTATTGATGGACTTGGAGAAATCTATGCTGAGAAATCAATGGATATTAATGGTTTACCATTAAATCCTGTGGCTCGTATTTATCCAAGAAACTATATTAATACAGGAATTTCATCTATTGACTGTTTAACAACCTTGATTCGTGGTCAAAAATTACCAATATTCTCTGGATCTGGGTTGCCACATAATCAATTAGCAGTACAAATTGTTAAACAAGCAAAAGTTGCTGATGATGAAGGAAAAGGATTTGGGGTTGTTTTCGCTGCTATGGGTGTAACTAATGACGTTGCTGAATACTTTAGACGTTCATTTGAAGAAGCAGGAGTTATGCAAAGAGTTGTTATGTTCTTGAACTTATCAAATGACCCAATCATTGAACGTATCTTAACACCAAGATGTGCATTAACAGCTGCTGAATATTTAGCATTTGAACATGATATGCATATCTTAGTCATCTATACTGATGTCACTTCTTATTGTGAAGCGTTACGTGAATTCTCTTCAAGTAAGGGAGAAATTCCAGGTCGTAAAGGATATCCAGGATATCTTTATTCAGATTTAGCTTCTTTATATGAAAGAGCAGGGATTGCAAATTCTGCAAAAGGTTCTGTCACACAGATTCCAATCTTGACAATGCCTAACAATGATATTACTCATCCTGTACCTGACTTAACTGGATATATTACAGAAGGGCAAATTACACTTGATTCTGAATTGAATGCAATGGGTATTTATCCACCAGTTAGCGTTCTTCCATCATTATCACGTTTAATGAAAGATGGTATTGGTGAAGGATTTACAAGAGCTGATCACTCATCAGTTTCTAACCAATTGTTTGCAGCATATGCTCATGTTCAAGATGTTAAGTCATTAACATCAGTTATTGGTGAAGATGAATTATCTGCAGTTGATAAGAAGTATATGGAATTTGGTCGTTTATTTGAACGCTATTTCATTAATCAAGGTTTCAATACCAATAGATCTATTGAGGAAACTCTTGATTTAGGTTGGTCACTATTATCAGTTCTTCCAAAGAACGAATTAGACCGTATTGATAATGCTGTATTAGAACAATTCTATGATCATGAAAAAGCTGTATCTCAATTTGGTCTTCAGGAAGATGGCTCAATTAGAGAATTACAACAGGCAGTAGATAATGGCTAATCAAGTCTTTCCAACAAAAGGGAATTTGATTGCTACCAAAAAGTCATTAGAACTAGCATATCTAGGATATGACTTGATGGATAAGAAAAGAAATGTTCTAATCAAAGAAATGATGAGTTTATTAGATGATGTCAAGATGATTAGAGATGATATCACTGAATCTTATGAAAAAGCATATTATGCTCTTCAAGAAGCCAATATGTCTTTAGGAATTATCAGTGATATTGTAGAAGCAGTCCCTATTGATGAAGGAATTAGTGTCACTTATCGAAGTGTTATGGGAGTTGAAATCCCTAAAGTTTCTTATGAAAAAACACCTCTTCGTCTAGGATATGGTTTTGAAAGAGCCAATTCTAAAGTGGATTATGCTTATAGATGTTTCTATCATGTTAAAGAATTAACTGTGAAATTAGCTGAAATTGAAAATGCTGTTTATCGTTTAGCAAATGCTATACGTAAAACTCAAAAAAGAGCGAATGCTCTTAAAAACATTTCAATTCCTGGATTTGAATCGACAGTTAAGTTTATTAGCGAAGCTTTAGATGAAAAAGATAGAGAAGAGTTCTCACGTCAAAAAGTCATTAAAACACAAAAGGATAAACAAGAAAGTTTAAAGAAACAAGGTTCTGCTTAGAATCTTGTTTTTTTCGTATAAAAAAGAAAAATGATCTTAAAAACTTGTATATAGAAATAGGAGGGTTATTTTATGACAAAAGAAGAATCAGAATTAGATTACATAGCTCTACACTTTTATAAAGAGATTCAATCACTGATGAGTAATAGCTAGACAAACAGTTTTATCAGACTGCTAACTTTACAATGGTAAAAACTGACTGGCAGATTGGTAAAATGATTGTAGAAAAGCAAGGTAGTAAAGAACGTGCTGAGTATGGCAAAGACCTGAAATTGGAAAAGTATTATAAAACTTTCTCATAGCAACTCAGTTTCGTTATCGAAATTTAGGACAAATACAGATGTATGTAAATGATTACAAAAGAGAGTTCATGAATGAAGGAGATAATTCTCCAATAGGAATCATCTTATGTTCAGGTAAGAATCAGTCAGTAGTGAAAACATATTTTTGCTTCAAGATATCAAATATGTTTACTAATAGCGGAGGAGCTACAGAATGAATTCAATAAGGATTATTAGGAATTATTGATTAAAAGATATAAAAATACCTTTTATCTTTTTTTCGAAATTACTTTCAAAAGCCGACTAAATTTAAGCGGTTACAAAGAAAAAGTGAAAGTAATTTCTAAATATCCTTAAATACTTGTGAATAATTAAAAATATCAGTAAATTGATATCAGAGGAGGAAAAAAGATGAAAGAAATTCAAAATAATCTGATTGTATCATGTCAAGCATTAGAGGATGAACCACTACATTCGTCTTACATTATGTCAAAGATGGCACTAGCTGCAAAGATGGGTGGAGCTAAGGGAATAAGGGCTAATAGTGTAGAAGATATTCGTGCTATTAAAAAAGAAGTTGATTTGCCTATTATTGGAATTATCAAAAAAGATTATGATGGAACAGATATTTACATTACTACAACTATGAAGGAAGTCGACGCTTTGGTAGAAGTGGGTGTGGATATCATTGCGATGGATGCAACAAAGCAACTCCGTTTAAATCAGCAAAGTTTAGATGAATTCTTTAAAGCAGTCAAAAACAAATATCCTCATCAGTTGTTTATGGCTGATTGTTCAACAGTTGCAGAAGCTAAACATGCTGATCAACTTGGATTTGATTTTATTGGAACAACACTTGTGGGGTATACACCACAAAGTTATGGTCATAAAATTGAAGCAGATGATTTTAAGATTATCAGAGATATTATTTCTTCAGTTCAACATCCAGTTATTGGAGAGGGAAATATTGATACTCCTTTAAAAGTGAAAAGAGTTTTAGAATTAGGTTGTTATAGTGTGGTTGTTGGGTCAATTATCACAAGGCCACAAGTCATTACAAAGAGATTTGTAGATGAAATAAAGAAGGAGAGGTAAAAAATATGATGGATAAAATTTCAAATTTATTATTACCAATTGCTGAAAAATTATCAAAGAATAGATATTTAGCAGCAATTAGAGATGGTTTTATTTCAATTATGCCATTAGTTATCACTGCATCACTGTTTACGCTTATAAACAGTGTATTTGTTGGTGAAGGGAATTATTTAGATAAATGGTTTGGGTTGCCATGTAGTGAGTTTGCACAATTAGGAAGTGTTATTGGTTCAGCATCAATGTCAGTGATGGCAATTTTATTAACATTTACGACTGCAAAAGCATTAGCAAAGAATTACAAAATGGATACATCAATTACAGGGGCAATGGCAGTTGTGAGTTTCTTATGTTTAACTCCTTTTGTAGCTGATGCAACAATTGGTGAATATGTGACAACTTATTATTTAGGGGCAGCAGGAATGTTTACAGCATTTCTATCAGCTTTATTATCAGTTGAAGTGCTTCGTTTCTTGATGAGTTTTAAAGCTTTAATTATTAAAATGCCTGAAAGTGTTCCAACAGGTATTGCAAGATCATTTAATTCAATTATTCCAGTTGCTTTAACAGTTATTATTTTTGCAATTGTAAGAATTGTAACTGATGCTATGGGAGCACCATTAAATGATTTGATTTTTACTTGGATACAAACACCATTTACGGCGATTGTTTCATCACCTATTGGATTAATTATTATCTATATATTATATATGTTATTATGGGGATTTGGAATACATTCAGCATATATTTTTAATCCAATTTTAGAACCTATTTATTTAGCAAGCTTAGCTTTAAATGTGAATGCGATAAATGCAGGAGAAGCAGCTACACAAATTATTACAAAACCATTCTTAGATTCAGTTGCATTTATGGGTGGTGCTGGTAATATGTTGGCACTTGTTATTGCAATCTTCCTTGTTTCAAAAAGAAACGATTATAAAGTTATAGGTAAACTTGGACTGGTTCCTGCACTATTTAATATTTCTGAACCATTAATGTTTGGACTACCAGTTGTTATGAATCCAATCCTTATTATTCCTATGATTGGAGCAACATTAGCAGGACTTGGTATTGGTGCACTTGCAACTCAAATTGGGATTATGGCACATACTTATGTTCTGATTCCATGGACAACACCACCAGTCATCAGTGCTTTTCTAGCAACTGGTGGAGATATTATGTCTGGAGTTGTTGGACTTGTTATTCTCATTGTTTCAGTTCTTATATACATCCCATTTGTAAAAGTTATGAATAAAGAAAGAGCTGAACAAGTTGAAGAATAAAGTTGTTGTCTTTGATTTAGATGGAACTTTACTCGACAGTCATAATGCAATTATTGGGGGGACTCAAACATTAGAATGTTTGAGTTCACTTCATGAACTGGGATGTACATTAGCTGTCTGTACGGGAAGACTAGACCATGATATTATTAAAGTAGATGAACGATATCATTTACATATGACTCATCGTATTTCTCAAAATGGTGCTGTTATTAATAGAGATGATCATTATCAAGCAACCTTATTAGATAAACAAGATGCTTTACAAATATATAAAGATATAAAAACAAAAGATATTCGTATTGAATTAAATACAGTATCTAATCGTTATTGGAAAACAGATAGAGATCCTGATTTCCCAAAAGAATTTTATGATTCACATATTATAAAAGATGATTTTGAAGAAATTATTCTTTGCCAGCCAACAGTTCTCTTTTTACTCATTGGAGATACAAAACAACTTGATGAGATAGAGACTTATGTGAACTCAACTTATCAAAATACAAAGGCAATAAAGACTTCACAAACATCTTTAGAAATATTACATCAATCAGCATCAAAAGGTCACGCTATTGAAATCTTGTATCCTCACTATGAGATTTATGCAATAGGTGATGCTCCTAATGATTTTTGTATGTTTCCTATCGCAAAGGAAGGCTATTTGGTTTCAGATATTGACTGTCAATATAAATGTCATAGAAAAACAAGTATTTTAGAAGCTTTACAAGATATTATAACAAAAGTTCAGGGATAAGGAGAGAACGATGGATGCAAAAACTTTGATTGATGATTTAAGAAAATTAGGTATTAAAGAAGACGATACAATTCTTGTGCATTCTTCTTACAATGCTTTAAAAGGTCACGATGTTATTGAAGGTGGACCTCAGGCAGTGATTGATGCATTAAAAGCAACAGTTCAAGAGGGCACTTTGATGTTGCCGACATTAAGTTATTTAGATGTCAATGTTGATCATCGTATTTTTGATGTGATGTCTACTCCTAGTTGTGTAGGAATATTACCTGAAATTTTTAGACAAAATCAAGATGTTTATCGCAGTATAAATCCAACACATAGCATTGGTGTATGGGGAAAAGATGCTAAGATAATAGCAAGCGCTCATCAAAGAGATTTTAGTCCTGTTGGACCTTCTTCACCTCTTCACGAGGTCAAAAGAAGAAAAGGGAAGATTATTATGCTAGGTTGTGGACTTTTATGTAATACATCTATGCATGGAGTTGAAGAAATGTGTGTGCCAAGTTATTTGTATCGAGGAAGTTTTGATTATAAAGTAATATGTCATGATAAAAGTGTCATAAATATGGATGTTCTTCGTCATGATTTTAAAGGTTATCAACAGCGATATGATCGTATACTTGATGTTTTAGATAATACGGATTATCAAGTTGGAAATGTTTTAGAAGCAAAATGCTATGTTTTGAATGCGCAAGCAGTTTGGGAAAAAGGATTGGCAATATTAAAGAAGGATCCATATTATTTTGTGGATAAAAAGGATGAGAAGAAATGAAAACATTATTAATACCATTAGATGAAAGACCTTGTAATAGAGTCTTTCCTGAAATGATTGGAAAGACAAATCAAGATATTGATTTATTGGTTCCAGACATGGATTTATTTGGACATAAAAAAGAACCAACAGATACAAAACAAATAAGTGATTTTTTACTAGAAAATAGTGAAGATTGTGATAATGTTGTTCTTTCTATAGATATGATTTTATATGGTGGTCTCATTCCTTCACGTATTCATCATCTTACACGTGAAGAAGCATTGAGCCGATTAAGTATTATTAAGAAATTAAAACAAATCAACCCAAAGATGAAGATTTATGCTTTCTTATGTATTATGAGAGCACCAAGTTATAATTCAAGTGAAGAAGAACCAGATTATTATGAAGAGTATGGATATGCATTATTCAAAAGAGCATATTTACTCGATTATAAAAAAAGACATAGTCTCACAGATGAAGAGGAAGCTGAACTTGAAGCTATTTGTATACCAGAGGATATTGTGAATGATTATGAGACCAGAAGAGATTTTAATACATCTATGAACTTAGAGGTTATTAAATATTTAGAAGAAGACTATATTGACTTTCTTGTTATTCCACAAGATGATTCATCACCTTATGGATACACTGCAATATCTCAAAAGACAATTGTTCAAAAGGTTAAAGAAAAAAATCTAGATACAAAAGTGATGATCTATCCAGGTGCAGATGAAGTTGCTATGTCCTTACTAGCAAGAGCTTATCATGAATATTATCATATTGAACCAAAGGTTTATCCATTCTATGCATCCATTCTAGGACCTACTCTTGTTCCTAAATATGAAGATAGACCTATGTATGAAAGTCTCAAGTCACATATTCGTGTCTGTAAAGCAGTTATTGTTGATAATGCTAATGATGCAGATTATTTACTCGCAATCAATTGTCCTGGGAAGATTATGCAAGAATCATTTGTAGATAATAATGAGCTTGATATTTCTTATACAAGTTACAGGAATTTATTAGATTTTGCATATCGTATACAAAGTTATGTGAAACTAGGTTATCAAGTTGCTTTGTGTGATAGTGCCTTCAGCAATGGAGGAGAACTACAGCTTATACGCTATTTAGATCAACTTGGGTGCTTAGATAAACTTATCAGTTATGCAGGATGGAATACAAATTGTAACTCATTAGGGACAACTCTCACTCAGATGTTTATTGGACAAAAGGATTTGATTTTTAATTTATGTTATAGAATAATAGAGGATGTTTTTTATCAAGCGATTGTTCGTAAAGATATGGTAGAGAATGACTTAGTAGAATTGGGTCTTTCTTATTATGATTTCAAGGATCAACAAGAGGTTGTAGAAAAAAGAATTATGGAAAAATTACAGACATATTATAACTCCCTTAAAATAAGTCATGTACATCCATGCCATATTCTAGAAATTGATATGCCTTGGAAAAGAATGTTTGAAATTGGAATGAAAATAGAGGTTCAACCATGAGAGAAACAATGAAATATAACCCTTGTTATTATCAATTAAGAGAAGGACAACTCCAAAGAATTCTTTCTATTATACAACAAACAAAAATAGCTTTAGAAGGAGGAGTCATTTTCTTTGGTGATTCTATTACAGAAATGTATAATATTGAACATTATTATCAAGATATTTCTATTAAATATAATTGTGGTGTTGGTGGTGCAACATCAAATGAACTTTTATGGATATGTGATGAAGCTGTTATTAAATATCAGCCAAAGGTTGTTGTTATGATGATAGGAATTAATGATCTAGGAAATACCGTTATGCTTTCTCCTAAAGAAATTGCGGTCAATATTAAAAATATTATTGACTTAATAAGAGGGAATTGTCCACAAACACAAATCTTATTACTCTCTACATTGCCTTGTGTAGAATCTTTAAGAAGTTATCATCAAGTTCCTGGTATCCGCTGTAATGATCTTGTTGAGATGATTTATCAACAATGTCAGGACATAATTATTGATCCAAAGACAAGATTTGTTTCTATATTTGAGGAGTTTATTGATGAAAATAAAGAAGCATTGATAGAGTATTATCAAGATGGACTTCATCTAAATGAATTGGGTTATGAGAAATTAACAAGATTAATTAAGCCTATCATTCAAGAATATATTTAAGGAAACGAAAGTTTCCTTTTTGTGCTATAATGAAAAAGAAAGTGAGGATGTGTAATGTTATCTTATAATAAAAGTGTTATTCCTGTTATTGAGTCAGCTTATGATGATCTCACAAATGTAGAAAAAAGTATTGCAGATTATTTTATTAATTATGTCAATGGAGAGGACTTATCCTCAAAAGCAGTTTCTCGAAGATTATTTGTTTCAGAAGCATCTTTATCAAGATTTTCAAAGAAACTTGGTTTTAGAGGATATCGTGAATTTCTTTTTGCATTTCAAGGTTCTACGAAGAGTGAAAAGAATTTAGATATATTAACAAGGCAAGTATTGAATTCATACCAAAAGGTCTTAGAGAAAACATATTCATTAATTGATAATGAACAGATGATTAGATTAGCACAAATGTTAGATTTATATGAACGTGTGTATGTTTATGGGATAGGTTCTTCATCAGTTGTTGCAAGAGAGTTTAAATTAAGATTTATGCGTCTTGGTTTGGATGTCGATTATTTAGCTGAGGCACATTCTATTCGTATGAATATAACGAGAGTTAATAAGTTGTCACTTGTGATTGGAATTAGTGTAAGTGGTAGAACAGAGGAAGTTGTTGAAGGACTGAAAACTGCTAAAGAAAAAGGTGCAAAAACAATCATGTTATCAGCTGCAAAGGTTTATGAATATCGTAGTTTTTATGATGAACTTGTTTTAATGGGTGGATTAAAGAATTTAGCTATTTCAGATAAAATTTCTCCCCAAATACCTGCATTGATCATGATAGATATTTTATATACACATTACTTACATTATAATAAGGCAAATAAGGATGAAAAGTTAAAAATGACATTAGAACATATTGATTATGAATTAGAAGAATAAATATATAACTATACAATTAAAGAAATGCTAGAGAAATAGAAATTGAAACGTAGTTATTTGATATCTTAAGTAAATCTTAAGAAATTTTTAAGCGAGTATTACAAAAAGGTTTTGTACAAAAAGAGTATACTCATAGTGTAGGAGGTATGAGTATATGAAAAGAAAAATAATCATGAGTGTTGCTTTGAGCTTGAGTTTATTAACGATGCTATTACCTTGGTTTGGAGGTATGAAAGGTGTAGAAGAAGTTTATGGTGTTATATTATTAGACAATCCAGTAGCGCTGACATGTATTATTCTTGCTTTTGTTGGCATTTGGACAAATTTTGGTTATAATAGTGAAATCATAGGAAGTATTGGAATGATTGGCATTATTGTTATGGAAATCTATGAGTTTATGACATGGCATATCTTAACAATTAGCGGACAATTTGATTTGAACCTAAGTATTGCTCTTTGCTATCCAGAATTCTATCTTGCACTTGTATGTATAGTTGTCACTTATATTATTTATAAATACACAAATAAGAAGATGAATTTAACACAATAATTCCATACTGTTGAAATATAATGTTTAAGTCAAAAGGGGAGAAACAAGGTGGAAAGAATAAGAAATTATAAGTATTATTCATTATTTCAAAATATCTTAAAGTTTGAAATATTTTATAAGATGATGACTCTTTTTATCTTAAGCCCTATTTTAAGAAGAATTCTTCAAGAATATTTAGATAGTGTCACATATGGAATTGCTTTTAACCAAGATATTATTTATCAGTTTTTATCTTTTAAAGGTATTGTGATATGTTTGTTTTTATTTATATTGATGATCTTAATTATTTTTTATGAGATTTATGTTGTTATGAATATTATTGCATTAGATAAAGAACATAAGAAATTATCATTAAGAAAAATTATGTTAAAGAGTTTTTGTTCTTTAAAATCTCTTCATTATCCATCACTACCATTATGTGGTATTTATATTGTTTTCTTATTACCACTTGTACATATAGGATATTTAAACAGTTATATTCAAAGATGGGATATTCCTAATTTTATTTTTGGTGAATTGAAGTTAACACTAGGTGGCAATGTTTTGATTTGTCTGGTTTCTATTATTTATTATTTGATTTTTATAATAATGATTTTTGTTCCAGTATACATGGTTTTTAAAGGAAAGAGTATCATTTCAGCAACACAAGAAAGTTTCTCTTTATTTAAAAAAATAACTCTTAAAGAAAAGGGAAGTTTACTTGTTTATTTGCTTTTATGGATATTTATAGAATATATGATTATGAATTTAATTCCCTATCCAATCTTACATAATCGTGATTTTAATTGGTATTTCCTTAAATATACAATCAATTCAACAGCATTTCGCTATAGTGCTATACAATATGTTCTTCTCTATTTTGTCTCCATTATAGCTATGACTTTCTTCATGCGTTATATCATCAATTTGGTTTCACGATATGAAGACACTCTCATGACGGTGGACCAGATTCCAGTTGAGATAGATTATTTAAATGGATGGATTATGAAAGGACAGAATTTTGTTAGAGAAATCATATATTATATGAAAAAACGATTAGCTCATTTTCGTTTTTACCAGAAACATAAGTTGTTTTCTAGATGTATTGTTGGTATTTTTATCATATGTTTCATGATTATTTATTTGCATCAGGATGCTCTTGTTCATAGACCTTGGGTTATTGGACATCGTGGTTCTGGATATTTTGTTGAAAATACATATGAGGCAATTCAAGATGCGAACAATAGTCAAGTAGATTATGCCGAAATTGATATTCAGTTATCCAAAGATGGAATTCCTATTGTATTTCATGATGCAACTTTATCTCGTTTATCTGATGTCAACAAGAAGGTTTCTGATTTAACAGCAACTGAGCTTGAAGAAATAACACTTTCACAAAATAATCATAAATCAAATATCTTGACTTTAGAGAACTTAATTAAAAAAATGAAAAGAGATAAAATGGCAGTTGGTTTATTAATTGAATTAAAACCAACTCAAGATAATGGAGAAGACATGGCCCATAAAGTTATTGATATTATAGAACAGTATCAGTTCTCAAGACAATCCATATTTATGTCGTTAGACTATGATAGTGTACAGGTTATCAAAAAAGAAAAGCCACAGTGGTGGGTAGGTTATTGTATCTATGGAAGTGTTGGCGATATTGATGATTCTATTTGGGAGATGGATATCGATTTTCTGGCAATGGAAGAGAATCGAGCAAGTACAGCTTTTATTCAAAAGGCAGTTAGGCATATGATACCTATTTATATTTGGACAGTTGATAATACTAAGAAAATGAAACAGTATTTAGATATGGGAGTTTGTGGATTAATAACGAATTATCCTCATCTTGGAAAGTTAACTGTAGAAGAATATGAAAAGACTCATTTTCAATATTATTATTATGATGGGAAGGGGTATCCGAAAACCACATTAATAACAGGAGGTTAAATGGATGTATGATTTTATAAATGAAATGCCATATATTATTTTGATGAGTATACCAATATCTTTTTTTACTTATATATTGTTTCCAAAAAGGTGGAAAAAAAGGATAAATCTTTTCTTTTATATTGTTTTTATATGTTATCTTTTGTGTGTATTCTTGATTACAATTCCACCATTTTTCTCATTTCAAAGTATTGAAGTTCAAGAATTACTTCATTTTGTGAATATCATTCCATTAAGTAATAATCAAGGAGGATTCTTGAGTTCTCAAGATTTTTCTCAATGTATCATGAATGCTATTATGTTTGTTCCATTAGGTGTGCTACTTCCATTGACATTGAAACGAAGAATACGTATACGTTATTTTATTTTCATCTGCTTTGGATTTTCACTGACAATAGAAGTTATTCAGTTGATTGGTACATATTCAGGATTATTATTGAGATCATTTGATGTGAATGATATTTTGTTTAATACAATTGGAGGAACTTTTACATATGGTTTTGCTTCATTTATTTTTGATTGTTTACAAAAATATCATTATATAGAAAAAGAACAAGCTCAAAGCTTGTTCTAGAATTCTAATTGAATGTGATATATTTTTCCCCATAAATAAATTTGATAGAAATAAGCCATTAATTGTGGACCCATCATTAATTGACCAAACCATGGTGCAGTAAAACTATCACCATTGGTATCAATGAAGTTGATAAGTTTATCTTTATCAAAGAATGCATAGAGTATATTATAAGGATCATCTAATGATTCTTTTAATTTTGCTTGAATGAATTCACTATAAACAGGAGAATGCGTTTTTGGATATGGGTTTTTCTTTCGATGAGCTATATCTTCAGGAAGAAAATCTTCAAAGGCTTTTCTGAGTATTCCCTTTTCTTCTCCATCAATAAACATGTATTCATATGGCATGTTATAAAGATATTGTAGGATTTTTATAGATGCAAAGGGAACACGAACTTCTATAGAAGAACGCATTGTTTGGCTATCTGCACGTGTTAAAAGAGTTTGCATAAACCACTGTGTATTTAAATAAATCATTTGTTTCTTCTTGTCTGTTGTATGAATTTCTTGTAGAGTATCTTGATATTTTTCTATAATATAATCTTTAATATTTAGTGCTTTTACCTTTTCATTGAAAAGATCTATTTTCATATCCAAGTCTCTCATCCAAGGGAAGTATGGTTGATTATACAATTCTTCTTTATAGAACCAAGGATATCCTCCAAAGATTTCATCAGCACATTCACCTGAGAGAGAGACTTTATGGTTTTTAGCAATTTCTTTTGAGAATAATAAGAAACTAGAGTCAACATCTGCCATACCTGGCATATCTCTGGCTATTAATGCCTCTTCTAATGAATTAAGTAAATCTAATTGTTTTAAAGTGATTTTATGGTGATCACTTTGATAACGTTCTACCATCTCACGTATATAATCATCATCCATAGATGTTTGATAATCATAGGCTTTAAAATACTTTTCCTGATCTTCATAAGTAATGCTATAAGTTGTAAGTGGTTGTACATATTGTTTAGTTATAGCAGTGATAATACTTGAATCTAAACCACCAGACAACATTGTAGAGAGTGGAACATCACTAAGCAATTGTTTTTGGACACTATCAATAACTAACTCTTTAACTTTCTGAGTCGTTTCTTCTAGGTTATCAGTATGTTCTTCATCATGTAATTTCCAGTAACAGATCGGTTCGCAATGTCCATCAAAATACATATAGTAACCAGGTCTCAAAGAATAAATACCTTTATAAATTGTATGACCAGGAGTCATGCTTGGCCCCAATCCTAAGAGTTCTTTAACACCTTCCTGATCAACAACAGCTTTTCCAATGTAACTTAAAATACATTTTATTTCACTTGCAATAACAATTGTTTCATCTTCTAAATAATAATAGAGTGGTTTCACACCCAAAGGGTCTCTTGCAACAAAGAGTTTATCACCATCATCAATCACAAAAGCAAATATTCCTTCGAATAAGTCTAAACAATTTTCTTGATATTCAATATAACTAGCTAAGACAACTTCTGTATCACTCATTGTTTGAAATGTATATCCTAGACTCACCAGATGATTCTTAATTTCCATCATGTTATAGATTTCACCATTATAAGTGATTCTATAGATTTTATCATTAAATGTATAAAGCATAGGTTGGTTACCATTCTCTATATCAATAATTGATAATCTTCGATGTGCCATTAAACAATGAGGTGTTAAAAAATACCCTTCATGATCAGGACCTCGCTTTGCAAGTAAGCTCACCATTGTCATGAACTTTTCATCATAATCTAATAAATTTTTTGTGTAATTACATATTGTAACAATACCACACATATATTTCACCCCATATATTGTATGATTTCAGAACTGAAATATGCTTTTATTTTCAAGATAAAAAGGAACGATATTTCCAAATTGTTAAGTTATAATGGGAATAAAATGGTGATAAAGGAATAAAACTTCCAAAATTATATAAAAAATAAAAAGTATATTTCCTTTTAGGTGGAGGTGTGCTATTTTATAAATGTATCGTAACCTAGGACGTACAAAAAATAATTTGAGGAGAAAATGTATGTTAGAGAAAATTGCAAATAAGCTTTTACCAATTGCTACAAAACTTTCACAACAACGTCATTTAAGTGCGGTAAAAGATAGTTTTATTATATCGATGCCATTAGTTATGGGTGCATCTTTATTTGTTTTGTTAAATGCATTGGGGACTAATTTTTTTAATACTGATATGTTTTCAGGGATTGCAACAGTTGTTAATCAAGGGACACTTGGGGTTTTATCTATCCTTATTGCTTTTACAACTGCTAATAATTTAGCTGACTATTATTTAAGAGTGAAACCTGAACTTGCTAATTCTGGTTTTACCAAAATACATGCGGGCGGTCTTGCAGTTGCTTTAATGTTTATGTTAATGCCAGTAACTCAATCAGTTGTTGTTGAAGGATTAAAAGATCCTGCCATTATCTCTGGAATGTTTGCACAAGAATTAACATCTAGTAGTGGATTAATTTATTCATTATTAACTGCATTAATAGGAACAGAAATTTTTGTGAGATTTGCATCTATTCAATGTTTAAGAATTAAGATGCCAGAAAATGTTCCACCAGCTATTGAAAAATCATTTAATGCTTTAATTCCTGAATTAATAACAATTACTATTTTTGCAATTGTTGTATTTGGACTAGATCAAATATGGGGAGTCACAGTTCCAGATTTAATAGCTGCAATGATTTCTAAACCCTTGAGCAATTTTGTTTTATCATCACCTGGATTAATTTTCTTACAATTTATATCTGATTTGTTATGGGTATTTGGTATTCATGGATCATCAATTCTTTCACCAATTAGAAGTGCTCCAATGTTAGATGCATTAACACAGAATATTGCTGCCAGTGGTGCTGGAAATTCGATTCCTAATATTGTAACAGAACCATTTATGAATATGTATGGATTAATTGGTGGGGGAGGATGTATTCTTGCCTTAGTGATTGCAATCTTTATTGTATCAAAACGTAAAGATCATAAAACAGTTGCCAAGTTAGGACTTGTTCCTTCTTTATTCAATATATCAGAACCTATTATGTTTGGGCTACCTGTTGTCATGAATCCTATTTTTATGATTCCAGCAATTCTTGTTCCATCAATTAATTTAGTTATTGCTTATATTTTAACAAATATGAATTTAGTGGGTAAAGTTGTTGCTCAAGTTCCATGGATTACGCCACCAGGATTTTATGCATTTTTTGCTACAGGTGGAGATTTTATGGCAGCTTTCTTATCATTAGCCTTATTGGCTTTAGATGTTATGATTTATATTCCATTTGTAAAGGTGAGTAATAAGGTAGATGAAAATATGTTGAGTGAAAATCAAGAATAAATTAAAGAGAATGTCTTGAAGGATATTTTGATGAAATGATACAATTTGTTTCTTTATGAAAAGTAGGTGAAAATAATGAATAATGAAATTATTATAAAGATTAAAAGTTTGTTTCCTGATTTAACTAAATCTGAAAAGAGAGTTGCACTATATGTGAATGAACATTTTCATCAAATTATTTATTTGAGTATTGGTGATTTAGCGAGTCAATGCGAAGTTGGTGAAACAACTATTTTAAGATTTTGTAAACATCTTGGATTTTCGGGATATTATGAGTTTAAGCAACAAGCAATCCTACAAATTGAAAAGGATGGTCAACAAAACACTGGACATCAAAACAAAACATTAGGAAATATTCATACAATGGTGCAGGAAACTACACAATTACTTGATGACAACAAATTAACTGAGACTGCTCAAATAATTATTCATAGTCAAACGATTTATGTTTTTGGAAGTGGTTTTTCTGGTTTGACTGCTAAGGCGGTACAAATGCGTTTAACTTCCTTTGGTTATAAATGTATTGTTGCTGATGATAAATATTTGCAGGTTCTTGCAGCGAATGTTATGGGTAGTGAAGATGTTGCTTTGGGATTAAGTATATCTGGTGAAAATTCATCGACTATTGAGTCTATTGATTTGGCTAAAAGAAATGGTGCAAAAGTTATTGCTATAACCAATCATGAAGAATCTTCATTAGCAAGATTAGGAGATATTGTTCTTTTGACTGCTGGAAAAGAGATGGGGAGAGAAGGCAGTACTTTGGTAACTGAAATGTCACAATTCATTATTTTAGAAATGCTTTTTGAAAAGTTACATGAATTAGATAAAGAAAAAATCGAAGATATGAACTATAAAGTTTCATATTATATTAGAGGAGAATAGTGAATGTCTATATCAATTGATAAAATAGATGAACTGATATCTATGATGACATTAGATGAAAAGGTTGGACAATTAAATCAGCATCTTTATGGATGGCAGTGTTTCTGTAAAAATAAGGATGGAGATTATGAATTGACACAGCTTTTTAAAGATCATGTTCAAAAATTTGGTGGCGTTGGAGCTATTTATGGTATCTTACGAGCTGATGCATGGTCAGGAATGAATGAAGTCAATGGCGTTAAAAAAGAAGAGAGTTTACAAGTTATTGAAATGATTCAAAATTATTTAAAAACAGAAACAAGGCTCAAAATTCCTGCCTTAATAACTGAGGAATGTGTACATGGACATCAGGGATTACACAGCATGATGTATCCAGCTAATATTTCTATGGGAATGACATGGAATCCTGATTTATTAAAAGAGATCTGTCAGGAAGTGAGTTGTGAACTTGCATCTAAGGGTGGGAATCTTGCCTTATTTACAGGATTAGATGTGATGCGTGATCCACGTTGGGGAAGAAGTGAAGAGTGCTTTAGTGAAGATAGTTATTTAACAAGTGAAATGACGAAAGCAGCTGTCAAAGGTTTTCAGTTGAATGATAGGAATGGTGTTGGTGTTATTTTAAAACATCTTTGCGCCCAAGGTGCTTGTGAAGGTGGACATAATTCTGGAGCTGCCTCTATTGGACAACGTGAATTGCGTGAAGTGTTCTTACCACCAGTCAAAGCTGGGGTTTTAAGTGGAGCCAAAGGTGTTATGGCGGCGTATAATGAGATTGATGGGATTCCCTGTCATGTGAATCAAGCACTTCTGACACAACTGCTAAGAGGAGAGTATGGATTTAATGGTATTGTTATGGCAGATGGTTGTGCATTAGATCGACTCAGTATTATGAATTCTGACATACCGTTGATGGCAGCCACTGCTTTAAAAGCAGGTGTTGATTTAAGTTTATGGGATCATGTTTATCCGTTATTAGGTGATGCTGTGAGACAGGGCTATTTAGATGAGAAAGTTCTTGATAGAAGTGTCAAAAGAATTCTTAAGTTAAAATTTGAATTAGGACTTTTTGAAGAAAGGCAAGTCACGGTTTATCCATCTAGAGAAAAGGAGCTGGCTTTAAAAGCTGCTCAAGAATGTCAAGTTCTTTTAAAGAATGATGGTATTTTACCATTAAGAAAAGACATCAAAAGTATTGCTGTCATAGGACCAAATGCTCACAATGTCATGAATATGTTAGGTGATTATACATCATTTCAAAAAGCGGAAGATGTTACGACTCTTTATCAGGGGATTCAACAAGTTCTTGGAGAGGAAGTCCAAGTCAATTATGCTTTAGGATGCCATATTCGTGATTGTTCAAAAGCAGATTTAGCAGAAGCTGTTGAACTTGCAAGTCAGAGTGATGTTGTCATCATGGCATTAGGGGGCTCTAGTGCACGTCATTTTAAAATGGATTTTGAAAGTAATGGAGCAGTGACAACAAGTTATGATAAAAACGAAATGAATTGTGGGGAAAATGTTGATAAAGCATCATTGGATTTGGAAGGCTTACAAGTTGAATTGTTGAGAAAGATAAAACAGGTCAATCAACAAATTGTTACAGTTTTAATTCAAGGAAGACCACATTCTATTGGGAATATTGTTAATGACAGTCGAGCTGTGCTTGCGGCGTGGTACCCAGGTAATTTAGGTGGGTTAGCTATAGCTCAAACAATTTTTGGTGATCATAATCCAAGTGGAAGATTGTCAATGTCAATTCCTCAGTCATCTATGCAATTGCCTTGTTATTATAATGGGAAGTATTCAGGGGCAAAAGAAGAGTACATAGATATGTCAGGGAAACCATTATATCCATTTGGTTATGGTTTGAGTTATAGTCAATTTCAATATCACCATATCCAACTTTCACAAACTGAAATAACAATTCAGGATTTAGAAGAAAAAGGAATAGATATTTCTTTGGATGTTGAGAATGTGAGTCAAAGAGATGGGTATGAAATTGTTCAAATTTATATAATTGATAATGAATCTACAATCACAAGAAGATACAAAGAGTTAAAAGCATTCCAAAAAATATATATAGAAGCAAAAAGCTGTTGTAGTCTTGTCATTCATCTTGATAGTGAAACTTTTAAAATATGGGATTATCAAATGAATCATTTGATTGAAAGTGGAACTGTAGATATTTTAATAGCCAGTCATTCAGAACAGTTTATAACTCGAAAATTAACTATTTTAAAATAGAATGGAAAACTATGGGATTCAATTGATTCCATAGTTTTTTCTATCTAGATATGTAAAAATAGTTTAAGAATAGCGTAAGTGTTGAGATAATTCTGTTTAAAAATCGTCTTTCTCAAATTTTTTTCTTGATTTTTATAAATAAGTCTCATTAGATAATGATTTCTCCATATTGAAGTGTTTATTCTAGGAGTCATTCATCTTGCGATAGTGAAGAAAAGATGAGAATTTTATGTGTCAAATTGAGTAACAGATTGAGACCCACTCATAAGAGTTTCATGATATGATGGATATGGGTGATAGAAATGCAATGTCCAAGATGCCATAATACAAATCTTCAACACTTATATAAAGTTAATGGTCAATACTATTGTCGAGAATGTATATCATTTCATCGTGTTTATGTTAAACAGGAGAGGTTTACAAAGAAGATTCAATATCCTTTGATTTATCATCATTATCAATTAGATTTTGAACTTTCACGACAACAAAAAAAGATTTCACAAAAATTAGTTGAGAATTATCAGCAAAAGAAAAACTCTTTGGTTTTGGCAGTTTGTGGTTCTGGAAAAACAGAAATTGTTTATGAAGTCATTTGCTATGCCTTGTCTCAAGGCCAGCGTGTTTGTTTCTGTATACCAAGAAAGGAGTTGGTGAAAGAACTTTATGAACGCATTTGCCAGTCATTTAGTCATACTGTCATTGGTGTGCTTTATGGTGGGTATCAACAAAATCTTGATGCTCAATTTATAATTTGTACAATGCATCAGTTGTATAAATTTGAGAATGATATAGGTTTTGATTTGATGATTGCTGATGAAGTTGATGCTTTCCCTTTTTATCAGAATAGGGTTCTCAATGAAATTTTTACAAGGTGTTGTTTGGGGAATTATATTAAATTGAGTGCAACTTTTGCATCTGAGGATATTCAAGGCGAAGAGTTATTATTCATGAATAGACGATATCATGGATATGACTTGCCAGTCCCGCAAATGATACTTTCTCCTAGCTTTTTACAAAAACTGATTCTTGTCTTGCTTATTTTATTTATGCATAAGAAGATTATTGTTTATGTACCAACTGTGGCTATTGTCTATCAGCTTGTTCATACGCTGAGATCAATTGTTGATATAGAAGGTGTCTCTTCTCATCATCCTCATAATCAAAAGACAATACAGGAATTAAAAGAGGGAAAAATTCAAGTTATTGTATCAACGACTTTATTAGAAAGAGGAATGACAGTTGAAGATGTTCAAGTCATTGTTTATCACGGAGAACATGTTTTGTTTGATGAACGAACACTTATTCAAATAGCGGGACGTGTTGGTAGAAAACCGGATTTTCCTACAGGAAAGGTTTATATTTTAACAAGTGAAAGGACAAAAGGAATTACACAGTGCATAAAGACAATCCGACGGCTCAATCAGATGAATGTTTAATCTGTTTAACACCACTCCTTAAAGATATTTCTTTTGCTCATTTGGTAAAAAGAATTCCGTTATGCCAACATTGTCTTCAAAAATTCGATGTTATTCAAACTTGCATTGATTTCTATCATTACCCTTTGACGATTCTCTATACTTATAATGATTTTTTTCAATCTTTATTATTTCAATACAAAGGTTTATATGACCATGCTTTGAAAGATGCTTTTTTATGCTTGTTTCAAAGTGAATTTGATAATCAATATAAAGATTATATAATCGTTGTGGCCCCCAGTTCACAAGAAGATAATGAACTTAGAGGATTTGCACCAGTAGAAACAATTGCCCAAACTTTCTCTAGTCAAATCTTTAATGGTCTTTATAAGAAAGAAAAGTATAAGCAAAGTGATTTGTCGTATCAAGAAAGAAAAAGAGTAGCTAGAAGAATTGATATAAGAGATGGAGAAAAGTTAAAAGGAAAAAAAGTTTTGATTCTAGATGATGTTATAACATCAGGATCAACACTTCATAGTTGTTTATTGCTTGTCTTGGCACAAGAACCACAGTCAGTTGAATTGTTGGCTCTTTCAACCAAGAATATAGGAAGAATTGAGGTTTGCTAAAGGAGAGATTCAGTCTCTCCTTTGACATATTTCCAAGGAAATAAACAAGAATAGACAAAATGCTTATAGTCTACCTATAAAAAATCTATATTTTGGAAAATGGTCGACATGTTTTGAGGAATTATTTAATAAGAAGAACATATAATGTGAGTGACCATGAAGTAAAGGAGTTGTTATTATGCAAGGTAAAGTAAAATGGTTTAACGCTGAAAAGGGATTTGGATTCATTGATAGAGGAGAAGGCAAAGATGTCTTTGTTCATTATAGTCAAATTGTTCAAGATGGATATAAATCTTTAAATGAAGGTGAAGTGGTAGAGTTTGAACTTTATCAAAGTGATCGTGGATTGCAAGCAAAGAATGTTGTAAAGGTTTAGAGGATAGCACATGATGTGCTATTTTTCTTTTGAGAATGATTCCAAGTATTAGGATAATGCTTTTTTTTGATAAAATTATATGCTATAATGAAAATGTTTTAGTATGCATGAAAGGAGATTTATTCATGGCAAGTAAAAAGCAAGAAATAAGAAAACAGATTAAGAAAAAGGAAGCAAAAGAACTAGAAGAATTAGGGTTAAACCCTGATGTAGAAGTTGTTGATTTAAATGATGATTTAGGTGAAGATATTCAAATAGAAACTTTTGAAGATGTTGTAAAAAAACCTGCACAACCTATTGAATTTAATACAACACCACAAAAACAGAAAAAGGGATTATTTGGTTCAATTAAAGGAGCTTTTTCACAGGATAATAAAATATTAAAAAAACTAGAAAAGCAAGCTGAACAGGTTTTAGGTTTAGAAGCGACTTATCAAGCAATGAGTGATGAGGAACTTGCTCATCAAACTGATATTTTTAGAGAAAGAATCAATGCTGGTGAGAGTCTAGATGATATCTTGATTGAAGCTTTTGCAACTGTAAGAGAAGCTGCTTTTAGAAAATTAGGTTTAAAAGCATTTAAGGTTCAAATTATGGGAGCTATTTCTTTGCACAATGGTGATATTGCTGAGATGAAAACCGGTGAAGGAAAAACTTTAACTTCTATTTTTCCTGTCTATTTAAATGCATTAGATGGTAAAGGTGTGCATGTTGTTACTGTTAATGATTATTTAGCTGGTCGTGATAAAACTGACAATGGGAAAGTTTTAGAATTTTTAGGTCTAACAGTTGGCTTAAATATGCGTGAATTAACTAAGGAAGAAAAAAGAGCTCAACATGCTTGTGATGTCACTTATACAACAAATGCTGAACTTGGATTTGATTATTTAAGAGATAATATGGTCACAAGATTAGAAGATAAAGTTTTAAGACCATTAAATTATGCTTTGGTTGATGAAGTTGACTCTATTTTAGTCGATGAATCAAGAACACCATTAATTATTTCTGGTGGTAAGAAAAATACAGCAGCTTTATATGTTCAAGCAGATAAATTTGTAAAGTCTTTGATTGTTGAAAAAGATTATGAAGTAGATATTGAAAGTAAAACTGTTTCATTAACATCTAGTGGGATTGAAAAAGCAGAAAAGGGATTTAAAATTAATAACTTATATGATCCTGAACATACAGCGTTAGTTCATCATATTAATCAGGCATTAAAAGCCAATTATACAATGCAACGTGATGTTGAATATATGATTGCAACAGAAGATGGAAGCCATGATATTCGTAATGCAAGTATTATGATTATTGATCAATTTACAGGTCGTGTTATGCCAGGACGTGCATATAGTGACGGTCTTCATCAAGCTATTGAAGCTAAAGAAGGAGTTCCTATTAAGGAAGAAACTGTCACTCTAGCAACTATTACTTATCAGAATTTTTTCCGTTTATTTAATAAGTTAGCGGGTATGACTGGAACTGCAAAAACAGAAGAAGAAGAATTCAGAACAATATATAATATGCGTGTTATTGAAATTCCAACGAATAAACCAATTATTAGAGATGATAAACCTGATTTGGTTTTTGCTAATCAAAAAGCAAAATTTAAAGCGATTTGTGATGAGGTTGAAAGAAGACATAGTTATGGGCAACCGATTCTTTTAGGAACAGTCTCTGTTGAAACATCTGAATTACTGAGTAGAATGCTTAATAAGCGTGGAATTAAACATAATGTTTTAAATGCGAAAAACCATGCCAAAGAAGCTTTAATTATTGAAAAAGCAGGGGTTATGGGTGCTGTTACAATTGCTACAAACATGGCTGGACGTGGAACTGACATCAAATTAGGTGAAGGTGTTTATGATCTTGGTGGTTTAATGGTTATTGGTAGTGAAAGACATGAATCTAGACGTATTGATAATCAGTTAAGAGGACGTTCTGGACGTCAAGGAGATCCTGGATGCTCATTATTCTTTGTTTCATTTGAAGATGAGTTAATGCAAAGATTTGCGAATGAGAAAGTACAGCAGTTTACTGGTAACTTCTTAGAAGATGAAGCTATTGAAAGTAAGATGGTCACAAAATCAATCGAGGGTGCTCAAAAACGTGTTGAAGGTCAGAACTTCGATATTCGTAAACAATTGTTACAATATGATGATGTGATGAGACAACAACGTGAAATTATGTATAAAGAACGTGATGATATTATGTCTGAAGATGATTTAGGTGATATTGTTAAAGGTATGTTTGAACAATCTGTTGAATATACAGTACGTAGTTTTACAAAGTCTGATGGTAAACATGATCTTGTTGATGTTGATGGTGTTTTAAATTATATTTCTAAGAATTATATGTTATTGGCGACTTTAAAAGCAAATCATAAAGAAAATGTTGAAAACGATCCACAAAAGGTAGCGAAGAGTTTATCTGAAGTTGTTTATATGCAATATCAAAATAGATTTAATAAAGATTTGCCTGCAGAAGTTAAGCTTGATTATGAAAGAAGAGTTTTATTAGGTGTTATTGATCATACATGGATTAACCATATAGATGCAATGCAAAAATTAAGAAATGGTATTTACTTAAGAGCATATGCTCAAAAAGATCCATTACAAGAATATACAGAAGAAGCATTTTATATGTTTGAAGAAATGACAAAATCAATTTCTCAGGATATCACTAGAAATATTGTTCATATGGGAATTGCTCCTGGAAGTGAACAAGAAAAAGAAATTCCAGCAATTCAAATTGAATTGGAGTTTAAAGCAGATTAATGGAATTATATGAAGTAAAAAATGGGCTTGAAAGAGCCCGTTTATTACTCAATGAATTATTTGTTTCTATTGATATTGAGGGTTTAAAAAGAGAAATTGAAGGTTTAACTGTACAGACATTAGATGAACACTTTTGGAATAATCAAGAACAAGCAAAAAAGATATATAATCAATTAAATGAAATGAAAAAAACAACAGATACATATGATGATCTCGTATCATCACTCAATGATTTAGATGAAACATATGACTATGTAAAAGAAACAGAGGATACTGATTTCAAAGAAGCATTGGATCAAGATTATGAGTTGTTTGAGAAGCATCTTAATGATTTTGAGAAAACATTATTATTTTCTGGTGAATATGATCATCATAATGCAATTGTAGAAATTCATCCTGGTGCTGGGGGAACTGAATCTCAAGACTGGGCAGCTATGTTAATGCGTATGTATCAAAGATATGGTGATAAAAAAGATTTTAAAGTTGAAGTTTTAGATTATTTAGATGGTGAAGAGGCTGGATTGAAATCAGTTACTTTACGATTTATTGGGTATAATGCATATGGGCATCTCAAGGCTGAAAAAGGTGTTCATCGTCTTGTTCGTATTTCTCCTTTTGATTCTTCTAAGAGACGTCATACATCATTTGCTTCAGTAGATGTTATGCCAGAATTTGATAATGATATCGAAATTGAAATCGATCAGAATGATTTAAGAATAGACACATATCGAGCTTCTGGAGCTGGTGGGCAGCATATTAATAAAACGGATTCAGCTATCCGTATTACACATATTCCTACTCATATTGTTGTGACTTGTCAATCACAACGCTCTCAGATACAAAATAGAGAACAAGCTCTTATTATGTTAAAATCTAAATTATATCAAGTCATGCTTGAAGAACAAGCTTCAAAGTTAAGTGATATTAAGGGTGAACAAAAGGCAATTGAATGGGGAAGTCAAATTCGTTCATATGTTTTGCATCCTTATTCAATGGTTAAGGATAATCGCAGTGGGTATGAATCCAATAATCCTAAAGCTATTTTAGATGGTGATTTGGATGATTGTATTTATGCTTATTTAAAGGCAATGGTTAAGGAGGATGAAGATGCATAGTTTAAAAAGAGTGATTAGAGATAGTCTTTTGGTTGTGTTAGGAAATGCAGTTGTAGCATTTGGAGTTGCTGTTTTTGCTGTCCCGTCAGATTTAATTGTTGGCGGAGCAACTGGTTTATCTTTAATTATTGAACAGTTTGTTTCTGTTAACTATGCAACGATTGTATTTGGTATCAACATGGTTATGTTGATTATTGGTTTTTTGGTTTTAGGAAAGAAATTCGCTGCTGGGACTATACTTAGTTCTTTCATCTTTCCTTTTTTCTTAGGTTTATTTGAAGCTATTCCCCAATTTCAACATATTACAAATGATATTTTATTGTCTGCTATTTATGCTGGGATTTTTACTGGTGTTGGTCTAGGAATTGTTTTTCGATTAGGATACAGTACAGGGGGAATGGATGTTCCACCTATTATCCTGAATAAAAAGAAAGGTGTTTCAGTTGCTTTGGCTATTAATGTTTTAGATATTATGATATTAGTAGGACAAGTCTTCTTTTCTAGTTTTGAAGGTATCCTGTATGGAATTATTACTGTCTTTGTATCGACATTTGTTTTAGACCAGGTGATTGTTATGGGAGAAAAGAATCTTCAAGTTCTTGTTATTTCAGCTGAACACGAA
>ERZ827458.168-NODE-168-length-121109-cov-5.921803_pt1 | contig 121109 bp, 137 predicted proteins | sample MGYA00519706_ERZ827458 | MGnify/ENA primary metagenome ERZ827458 (study PRJEB31778, sample SAMEA3449309) | human gut metagenome | biome: human gut; feature: human-associated habitat; material: faeces | place: United Kingdom | collected 2010/2012 ... | reverse complement strand
ATATTTTTCGTAAGCACGTTCATCACCCGTACTTATTATACCATATTTCTCCCTGTTTTACGAGAAAAAGTCCACCTTGCGGTGACCTTTTTCGACAGGCTAAATCCTGGCCAAAGGCCAGGATTTTTTACTTTCTGATAACTATATCGTCTTTTGCTTTGTATATGCCGTCCTCGGGAACAACGCCTCGCACGCAGGATGTGGGGTACACGCTTGCTCTGCGGCCGAGCACAGTTCCGGGATTGAGTACACTGTTGCAGCCGATCTCAACGCAGTCGCCGAGGATAGCGCCGACTTTTTTGCGTCCGGTCTCAATAAGCTCGTCACCGTTTTTTATAACGACAAGCGTCTTGTCGCTTTTAACGTTCGAGGTTATCGAGCCTGCGCCCATATGCGCCTTGTAGCCGAGTATCGAATCGCCGACATAGTTATAGTGCGGCGTCTGCACACTGTCAAAAAGAACAACGTTTTTAAGCTCCGTGGAGTTACCGACAACAGCGTTTTTGCCGACTATGGCACTGCCTCGGATAAAAGCACAGTGGCGAACCTGCGCGCCATGGTCGATGATGCACGGCGCGCCGATATACGCCGACGGAAAAACCTCGGCGTTGCGCGCTATCCAGACGTTTTCGCCTCGCTTTTCGTACTCCTCCTCGGGCAGAGTACTGCCGAGCGCGATAATATAATCGCTTATATCCGCTAGCACCTCCCACGGGTAGGTCTTGCCCTCGAAAAGCGGGGCGGCTATGGTTTTGCTCAGATCGAGCAGGTCATTTATCGTATACATATCATTTCACCTTGATAAGTCTGCCGCTGCGGTGCATGGCGTCGATTATATAGTCAACGCACTCCTCGCACTGTTCATGCGTTTTTGCCTCGGCCATAACGCGCAGAACAGGCTCGGTCCCACTCTTGCGCAGAAGGATGCGTCCGTCGTCACCGAGCTTTGCTTCCATATCGGCAACAGCCTTTTTGACCTCGGCGCATTCAAGAGTTTCGTCCTTATCGGTGACGACAACGTTTTTAAGAAGCTGAGGATACATGACAACCGGCGCCGCGAGCACGGACAGAGGCTGCTTGCTCTCGCACATGGCCTCCATGATCTTTATGGCGGTCAGAATACCGTCGCCGGAGTTTGCAAGGCGGCCGAAAATGATATGGCCCGACTGCTCGCCGCCGAGGATATATCCGTTTGCACGCATATTCTCCGCAACGTATTTATCGCCGACTGCGGTCTTCTCATAGCCGATGCCAAGCTCGTCAAGAGCCTTATACAGGCCCATGTTGCTCATAACGGTCGTGACGATCTTCTTCTCGCCGAGTATTCCGCTGTCGCGCATATATTTGCCGCAGACATAAAGAATATGGTCGCCGGTTATGATGTTGCCCTTTTCGTCCACCGCAAGGCAGCGGTCGGCGTCACCGTCAAACGCGAAGCCGACATCGAGCTTATTATCGAGCACGAATTTCTGCATCTGCTCAATATGCGTTGAGCCGCAGTTGACGTTAATATTGATACCGTCGGGATTATTGGAGATAACATAGGTATCCGCGCCCAGAGCGTCAAACACGCTTTTTGCCATCATCCAAGTCGAACCGTTTGCACAGTCGAGGCCAACTTTTTTGCCCTTGTACGAGCGCGTTGCAAGCGAGATGAGAAATCCTATGTAGCGATTGCGGCCTGCCGAGTAGTCAACGGTGCGGCCGATTTTCTCGCCGGTTGCATACGGAAGGCAGTCCTTCTCTCCGGCTGAGGCGCGGTCAATGTAAGCCTCAATCTCATTGAGCAGCTCGTCGCCCATCTTTTCGCCCTTGCCGTTTATGAGCTTGATGCCGTTATCGTAATAGGGATTGTGGCTTGCCGAGATCATAATGCCGCAGTCAAAATCATCGGCTCTGGCAACGTATGAAACGCTTGGCGTTGTTGTGACATGCAGAAGATATGCATCGGCGCCCGAGGCCGTGAGTCCTGCGCACAGGGCAGATTCGAGCATATAGCTCGAGCGGCGCGTATCCTTGCCGATGACGACCCTTGCCTTTTTATCCTTTCCGTAATACCAGCCGAGGTAACGGCCTATCTCAAACGCATGCACGACGGTCAGATCGACGTTTGCCTCTCCTCTGAATCCGTCTGTGCCAAAGTACTTACCCATATTCTGCTCCTTAGCTTATTTGATTTTTTCGGCTGCTGCATCATCCAGCAAAAGCGTCATATTCATATGCATCTGAAGCATTGCCGCAGGGACATATGTTGAGGTTTTGCCGTAAACCAACTGGTGGATTATCTCGGCCTTCTCGCTGCCGAACGCGACAAGGATGACGTTTTTAGACTCGCAGATCGTTTTCAGTCCCATCGTCACGGCATTATCGGGAACGTTCTCAAGGCCGCCGAACAGCTCTGCATTCATCTGCTTTGTTTTATCCGTTAACAGCACGGTGTGCGTATATGAATCATAAGGCGTTGCAGGCTCGTTAAAGCCGATGTGGCCGTTTGTGCCTATGCCGAGAACGGCAAGCTCAATGCCGCCGCACTTTTCTATCTCGGCATCAAATTTATCCGCGTTTTCGGCGTTCGGCGTAAAAATCTGCGTTATGCCGGCCTTGGAATAAAGCTCCTCGTTAAGACGATAAGCGCAGGAGCGAGCGTCGCCTTCTTCGAGGCCTTCGTACTCGCACACGGTAAATGCCTTGCACCCGGCAAGCTCTTTAACGTTCATTGCCGTCAGCGCATCATAAACCTTCTTTGTCGTTCTGCCGGCGGCAAAAGCCATGGCACAGCCGGGTTTTGCCTTTGCGTGCTCGGCGATCATGGACGCTGCCATGCTGCTGATCTTATCCTGAGAGTCAATAATGATCTTCATACTTAGCATCCTTTCCTGATAATTTACTCTCCGTTGGTGAAAATATCAATGGAGGCGATAGATTTGGCTATTATATTCATCCGCACCGTTATACTGTATTTTGCGATACTCATTTCAATGCGGGTCATGGGCAAGCGTCAGCTCGGAGAGCTTGAGATCTCCGAGTTCATCGTTGCAGCGCTGATCGCGGATCTTGCGGCAACACCGCTGCAGGATATCGGCATACCGCTTTTAAACGGGCTTTTGCCGATCCTTATAATGTTCTGCCTTGAGATAATAATCGCAGGTCTTAATATGAAAAGCATAAAGCTGCGCAAGCTGACCTACGGTAAGCCCGAGATAATTATCCGAAACGGCCGCATCGACCGCGACAGCATGCTGCGAAACCGTTTCACGGTAGACGAACTCATGCAGGAGCTGCGCGCACAGGGTCAAAATGACGCAAGCAAGATAGCTTACGGCGTTCTTGAAACAAACGGTCAGCTCAGTCTGATCCTCACAGGGCCGGAGCAGCCGGCCACAGCCTCAATGCTGGGCGCAGCGCCGGCGGAAACAGGCTATGCGCACATAATCATAAACGACGGCAGGATACTGGACAAAAATCTCGCGCTGCTCGGCAGGGACAGAAGGTGGCTCGAAAACGAGCTTAAACGCCGAAAGCTCAAAAGCGCCGACGAGGTTTACATCCTCACCTTGTCCGAAACGGGAAACGTTTTCTGCCAATGCAAGGAGGACTGACATGAAAAAAGAGCTTATTGCCGCCGTTTTGCTCGCGGTTATATTCGCAGGCGTTATGCTGAACATCCGTGCAAGCGAAAAGATCGTTTCATCGCTCATGAGCGAGGTTGACGCAGCCTACGCTCAGCTTAAAAGCGGAGACAGCAAAAGCGCTGCCGAAACGCTCGACAAGGCCATCGAGCACTGGCTGACGCTTGACGGATATACGCACATTTTCATCCGGCACAGCGAGATAAATTCAACGACCGAGGCGTTTTTCCAGTTTAGATCTGACATCGGTTCTGGAGATGCCGATGCCGCCGAGGGCTCATACGGGCTTTTATCCGAGACTCTGCGCTCCATTATGACAATGGAGCAGATAAGCCTCGGCAGCATATTTTAGCGGAAATTATTTATCGCTCAAAAGCTTTGTAAGCTCTTCCATGAAGGTGTTAATGTCCTTGAAGCTGCGGTAAACGGAAGCAAAGCGGACGTAAGCGACCTCATCAATGAGCTTTATGCGCTTCATGACCATTTCGCCGATATCGACGGTGCTGACCTCGCGCTCAAGCGCGCTCTGAAGCTCCTGCTCGATCTCGTCGGCTATGCTCTCAAGCTGCGAAAGGCTTACCGGACGCTTTTCGCAGGCGCGAACCATGCCGTTTATGAGCTTCACGCGGTCAAACTGCTGGCGCGAACCGTCGCGCTTTACAACGACAAGGGGCAGATGCTCGATAGTCTCGTAAGTAGTAAAACGCTTCTGGCAGGCCAGGCATTCTCTGCGGCGGCGTATGGTGGTTCCCTCTTCGGCCGGCCGCGAGTCGATGACCTTGCTCTCGAGAAATCCGCAAAACGGGCATTTCATATGTTTATCCTCCAAAAATCATATATACTCTGAATAATTATTATATCACACAGGAATGTATATTGCCAATGTTTTTAAAAGCTGCGTGCAAGGAACTCATCTTTGCTCATAAGCGCGTTGAGAACCGGCAGAAACGCCTGAGCGGTCATTCTTTGAGGAAGGTTCATGGACGCAAGAAGCTCGGCACGCTTTGCGGCGCTGTCCGGCTTTCCGGCAAGGCCGGCAGCGTACATATCGGCCATTGTGATCCCACCCGTCATCCTGCCGCTCTCACCGTCGATCGTTGCGCAGCACCGGCGCAGTGCCTGCATGATAACATCCGCGCTCATGCCCTCGACTCCGAGCTTGCCCTCTTTTGACGCTTTGCTCTTTCGTTTTTCCTTGCCGAAAATTTCGGGCATGTAGGCATGCTTTACAAGGCTCGGATCAACGCAGCTTTTAACAAAATTGCGTATGACAAGTCCGGCTCCGTCGGGATCGGTCATGACGATCAGGCCGCGCTTTTCGGCAAGAGTTCGCAGAAGCTGCTGCTTTTCCTTGTTGTTGAACACGCCAAAGCCGCTCGTTTCGATTATCACGGCATCGACGACCTGCGAGAGCGTGTTTTTATCATATCTGCCCTCTACGACGATGACCTCGGACACCTTATGCATGCTCTTCACCTGCCGCAATGCGCATGACGCACTCTTTAAGAAGCTCTGTTGGTTCGGTCCTGCTGCTTTTCATGGCATAGTCCGTTTCGGCGCACAACTCCACCGCTCGCCTTATCTGCGCCGTGGAGAATCTTCTTGATGCGGCCAAGAGCCTGTTTGCCATAAAATCATAGCGCAGGGACAGCGCTTTCATAACATAGTCCTTGTCGAGACCGTTATCAATGGCAACTCTGGCGGCATACATCTTGCGCATCTGCCCGCCGACGATGGCAAGTATCATGGTCGGCTCGTTATTCTTATCCGCAAGCAGCTCGCCGAGAAGCCGCATCGCCGCATTATTCTCGCCTTTTGCAAGCGCCTCGGTCATGTCAAATACGACCGCCTCGGGAATGTGATGTGCGACAGCATCAACATCTGCCTCGGTGACTCTGTCGCCTTTTGTGTAGGATGCTATCTTGTTTATCTCCGGAATAAGGCCGTTCATAAGCTCGCCGCTTACATTGATCAGCCGTTGCACGGCGTTTAGCTCAATGCCCTTTCCCTCGGCCGCAAATCGTCGGATGATCCACTTTATGAGTATATCTCCGCCCTGCGCCGTTGCGCATATCTCCCGGCCGTATTTTTGTATAGCCTTGTATACCTTCAGGCGCTTATCCGGCTCAAAGCCGATCGGAGCCATGAAAACAACAGTGCAATAATCGGGTATATCGGAAAGCACGGCGCTTATTTCGTCGGATTCCCTGAGTTTGTTTATATCAACGCCGCGCACTTCAACAAGGCTGCGCTCGGACAGAAACGGAACACTGTCGATCGCTTCCTTCAGCGACAGAAGCGAAAAATCGCGCTCATCGAGCCGCCGGTAGCTGAAATCATCGGCTTCGCTTGTTATACAGAGCTTTTTTATCTCCTCAAAAAATCTGTCGGCAAGGTAATCCTCCGGCCCCCAGATAAGATAAAGCCCGGCTGGCCCCTCGGCCTTCAAGGCATTCACGCTTGCATTATAATTAAATTTTTCGTCTTTTTTTGATTTCTTAGCCATCTAATCACCTGACGCAACGTGCAAAACTATTCTGCCAAGCTCATCTGTGCGCAGAACATTCACGCCATATTCGTTTAGTTTATCAAGCGTCTCCTTTGTCGGATGCCCATATCTGTTATATCCGGTAGATATGACCGCCGTTTCCGGCCTGAGCTCCGATAACAGCTCATCGCTCGTTGAGTATTTAGAGCCGTGATGCGGAACTATAAGAAGTTCGGTGTCAGTCAGGTCATGCGAAGAGACAAGCTCGCGCTCAACGACCTTTTCTACATCACCCGTAACAAGCATATCATAATCGCCTATGCTGACAGTTGACATAATTCCGCTTTCGTCCCTGCTGCCGCGCTCGGAGCTTTCGTAGACCGAAAGGCGTATCGCGCCGGCGGTAAACTCGGTATCCCGAGTTATGTAAACTATTTTAGTTCCGTTTTCCTCACATGCCGCTATGATATCGTCCAAAACGTCATCGCCGTTTGTGTCCTCTGCGTTATCCGGCAGTATCACGGTGTTGACGTTCATGAGGTTAAGCAGCCGAACAACTCCGGTCGTGTGATCCGAGTGCAGGTGCGTGAGCATGAGGTAGTCGATATCATATCTTCCTCCTGCGCGCAGATATGACGAGAGCATGCTGCCTGCGTTCTGCGTAACACCGTAGCTTCCGCAGTCGATGACAACGACGCTCTCTCCTTCCGTTACGGCAATGCACTGGCCGTTTCCGACATCCATTACGCTAATTGTTCCCGTGTCCGAGCGCATATCGCGCCCTGTCAGGGCAAACACGCCGCAGAGCATCGCAAGGCACAGAGCCGACGGAGCGAATACGCTGATCTTCTTTTTCCGCCGAAGGAGAAAATACGCAATAAACAGCGCATATGAGGTCAAAAGCCACGCAGGCGCGTACTTATTTTCCATGTAAAGCGCGGTTATCGGCAGCTTCGCTGCATATTCTACCACAAATGCTATGTATCGCACAAGGCAGGATAATACAGCTGCAAGCCACGAAGCCGGGGTCGGCAGCACAAGGCCGACGGCGCACACGGCAAAGCCTCCGACGAACAGTAAGGATATCGCCCAAAGGCAGAGAATGTTCATCACCGGGGCAAGCAGAGTTATATAGCCAAAATGCACGGCAAGCAGCGGAAACGTGAACACGGTCACGGCAAGCGAGCTTGACAGCGTTGCGATTATGTAGTTCCACACCGCTCGGAAAATTCGCGGCGGACTGAGCTTTTTGCTGAAATACGCGTATATCGGCTGCGAAAACAGAAACATTCCGGCAACAGCGCCGAACGACAGCTGGAGAGCAACGCTTCCTGCCGAAAACGGATTTGTGACAAGAATTAGCGCAAGAGCAAACGATAAGGTAGTCGCTCTGTCGTTTATTCGCCCGAGCACGGGTGCGAGCATCAGCAGGCTTATCATTATTCCGGCTCTTATAGCCGACAGCGGCGAGCCGACCATGACAGCAAACAGCCACACGAGGCAGATGCATATAAGCGACGATCTGCGGTTTTTGCCGAGCAAGCTTTGCAGTACGCCGACAAGGAACGCAACATGCATGCCGGATACGGCGACCACATGCGCAAGGCCGGCAACATTCATTGAAGCATAGAGCTTATCGTTTCCGTAGTAATCGTCCTTGTAGCCTGCAAGCAGCGCCTTCATAAAAGGAGCCGTGTCTTCGGGAAAAAGCTGTCCAATTTCATTGTGCAGCGCATTTCCGACAAGCTTTGGGAAATATATGAACGAGCCTGACCATCGGCCGGTTTTTTCGATTTTTTCGGATGTGTAGCCGCTGAGGTACACGCCCTTTGATATGTTTGAATCGGTCTCTTCGCCAAATCTTTCGGTCACGCTGCGCAGCTTGAGCTTAACTTTTATCTCGTCGCCCGGCCGAAAGTCTGCTTCCTCATTTGAATAGTCGATAATAAGCGCGCTGACGTTGGACAGCTCATCGCCTGTTATCTTCACGCTCAAAAGCGCGCATCGGTCGCGTATATCGGGAAAGTCGGTTATTCTGGCAGTCGTCTCAGCTTCCTTTCCGGCAAACACCTCGCATTTGGCAACCGTGAGGTCATAATGCAGCCAATACTGCCCGAAACCGAGCGTCATAGCCAAGGCTGCGATAATTATCCTTGTGCGCATTCTGCCGCGAAACAAAAAGGCGCTCAAAGCAAGCATGACAGGCAGCGAGAGCACGGCAATAACGCTCTCGCCAAAGAGCAGATAGTGCGACAAAAACACCGCCGCGCAATATCCAATTGAAGCCGTGCAGAGAATGCGGACTGACTTCATACCATCAAACCTCTGTATGCGCAAAAAAGCAGCAAGACGCTGCTTTTTTGACGTATTAATCTGAAATTATGCCATTCCCTCGGGAAGCTTCTTTCCGCCAAGCAGGTGGAAGTGGAGATGCTTAACGGTCTGGCCGCCGTCCTCGCCGCAGTTATTTACGACGCGGTAGCCGTTCGTAAGGCCCTCGCTTTTTGCGATTTTCGCAATGGCCTCAAAGCATTTTCCGACAAGCGCGGAGTTTTCGGCATCTATCTTATCTGCGCAGCAGATATGCTGCTTGGGCAGGACAAGAACATGCACCGGCGCCTGGGGATTTATATCGCGGAACGCGAAAACATTCTCATCCTCGTAAACCTTGGTTGACGGGATCTCTCCGGCTATGATTTTGCAAAACAGACAATCGTTCATTAATATTACCTCCGATTAAAGTCCGAGTTTTTCGGCCACAAGATCATCGACTATCGCAAGCGCGTTATCCATCTTCAGCACATCGGTGCCGCCGCCCATAGCGGAGTCGGGCTTGCCGCCGCCCTTGCCGCCGGCAACAGCGCAGACGGCCTTGATGATATCGCCGGCCTTGATGCCTGCCGCCACGGCTTCCTTGCCGCAGCTTGCGGTGAAGGTGACTTTGGACTCTGTAGCTGTTGCGAGAACGGCAACTATCTTTGGATCCTTATCGCGCAGGAAATCGCCGATCTTTCTGAGATCATTTGCGTCAAGATCGGTGCGCGTTGCTGTCAGAACATTAAAATCGCCTATCTTCTTTGCGGCAAACAGGAATCTCTCAACGTCGGAAGCAAGGATCTTATCCTTCATCTTCTCAACCTTCTGGCGCAGATTCTTGACCTCGGCGACGAAGCCCTCGGCCTTGCTCAGAAGCTCGCCCGGCTTTGCCTTAAGGCTCTCGGCCGCGCGTGCAACGGTCATGTAAGAATGCTTTGCCATCTCGAGATACTTTCTGCCCGTTACCGCCTCGATGCGGCGCACGCCGCTTGCAACGGAATACTCGCTTGTTATATGGAACATGCCGACCTTGGCAGTATTATCAAGATGCGTGCCGCCGCACAGCTCGGTGCTGAAATCGCCCATTTTGACAACACGGACAACATCGCCGTATTTTTCGCCGAACAGTGCGGTAGCGCCGCTGTTCTTTGCGTCCTCAAGGCTCATTTCGCTCACGGTGATATCGGCTCCGTCGAGCACCGCGTTATTAACGGCATCCTCGACTGCGGCGACCTCCTTCGGGGTCATGGCCTCAAAATGCGTGAAGTCAAATCTCAGATAATCGGCATCGACAAGCGAGCCTGCCTGATGGACGTGATCACCCAGAATAGAGCGCAGAGCGGCATGCAGCAGATGCGTTGCCGAGTGAGCGCGCGAGACAGCCTTGCGGCGCTCGGGATCGACGGAAGCAATGACCTCCTCGCCGACCGATATGGAGCCTGACTCGCAGACGCCATAGTGCAGATACTTGTTTCCTTTGTCCTTCTTGACATTGTTAACTACAAAGTGCGTAAGCTGGCCGTGCTCAACATCCTCGAGGCTGAAGCCGATCTCGCCCTTATCGGCAAGCTGGCCGCCCATTTCGGCGTAGAACGGGGTTTTATCCATGACGATGATACCCTCGCAGCCCTCGCTTATCTCGCCTGCAAGCTCATCGCCGTTTACGATAGCAAGAACAGTCGCGGTATCGGTGAGCTTATCATAGCCCGTAAACTGCGTCGGAGTTGCGTCAAGGCCAAAGTCAATGCCCTCCCAGCCGAGGTCGCCGAGAGCTTTTCTCGCCTCGCGGGCGCGGACGCGCTGCTCCTCCATGAGAGCTTTGAACTCGTCCATATTAAGCGTCATGCCCTCGTCAACGAGCATTTCTGCGGTCATATCCACGGGGAAGCCGTAGGTATCATAAAGCTTGAATGCGTCGGCGCCGGAGAACACGGTCTCGCCCTTAGCTTTATGCTCCTCGAGCAGGCTGTTGTATATCTGCAAGCCGGAGTCGATGGTCTTTGCGAAGCTGTCCTCCTCGCTTTTGATGACACGGGTTATATACTGCTGCTTTTCGCGCAGCTCGGGATACTGGCACTCGTTTTCGTGAATAACGGTGTCGATGATCTTATATAGGAACGGCTCGTTAACGCCCAGGAGCTTACCGTGACGCGCAGCTCTTCTGAGAAGTCTGCGCAGGACATAGCCGCGCCCCTCGTTTGACGGAAGAATGCCGTCGCATATCATAAATGTTGCACTGCGTATATGGTCGGTGATAACGCGCAGGGATACGTCGCGCTTATTACTCTCGCCGTAGTGTGCACCAGTTATCTCGGATACCTTGTGAGTGATGTTCATGACCGTATCAACATCAAACAGCGAATTTACGCCCTGGCAGACTACCGCAAGGCGCTCAAGGCCCATGCCGGTGTCGATATTCTTCTGTGAAAGCTCGGTGTAGTTGCCGTGGCCGTCGTTATCGAACTGCGAAAAAACGTTGTTCCAGACTTCGATATATCTGTCGCAGTCGCAGCCGACAGTGCAGTCGGGCTTTCCGCAGCCGTATTCCGCGCCGCGGTCATAGTATATCTCCGAGCAGGGGCCGCAGGGACCTGCGCCGTGCTCCCAGAAGTTATCCTCCTTGCCGAAGCGGAATATTTTCTCTGCCGGAATGCCGATCTCGTCATGCCAGATGCTCCATGCCTCGTCATCGTCAACGTAGACCGAGGGATAGAGTCTGTTCGGATCAAGGCCGACCCACTGCTCGCTCGTGAGGAACTCCCAGCTCCATGCTATTGCCTCGTGCTTAAAGTAATCGCCGAAGGAGAAGTTGCCGAGCATTTCAAAATAAGTGCCGTGACGCGCGGTATGGCCGACGTTTTCGATATCTCCGGTGCGTATACACTTCTGGCAGGTGCAGACACGCTTGCGCGGCGGTACCTGCTCGCCCTTGAACCACGGCTTCATCGGGGTCATGCCGGCGTTTATGAGCAGTATGGATTTATCGTTCTGCGGAACCAGCGAGAAGCTGGGCAGGCGCAGATGATCCTTGCTCTCAAAAAAGCTCAGGAACATTTCTCTCAGTTCGTTTACACCGTATGCTTTCATATATCTTCTCCTTTTCTTATCTTTGTTTTATGCGTCTTAACACAGACAGTCGGCTGCACGGAAACGGCAGCTTCATTTTTATCGTCATCATCGCATGCGGCGTTGCCTCTATCGTATCTCCGTCGCCGTTTTCCATATACTTGACCGTAAACGGCGCAGGCTCATGATCGTTTGTCATAAGCTCGACCGTATCGCCAAGGCAGAATCGGTTTCTCTGCGTCAGCACGGCATTGCCGTCTGCATCGCATTCCTCGACAACGGCGCACACCTCTGCATCGGAGCAATAGCTTGTCTCCGAATAGTGCTGGCCGGGATCTCCGTAATAAAATCCGGTGCAGTACGGGCGGTGGCTGAGCTTATCTACCTCATCACGCCATATCTGCGGCAGCGCTTTGCCGTCAAGCGCACAGTCTATCGCATGGCGATACGCGTTGGTAACGGCAGCGGCGTAGTAGGCTGATTTCATTCGCCCCTCTATCTTGAAGCTCGTAACTCCGGCGTCTATAAGCTCAGGTATATGGTCGATCATGCACATATCGCGCGAGTTCATGATATAGGTGCCTTTATCCTCGGTAATGTCAAAATACTCACCCGGGCGCTTTTCCTCAACAAGATGATACTTCCAGCGGCAGGGCTGCGCGCATGCACCACGGTTTGCGTCGCGCCCGGTCAAATAATTTGACAGTAGGCAGCGCCCAGAAAACGACACGCACATAGCGCCGTGGACAAATGCTTCAATTTCAAGCTCCTTCGGCGTGTTTGCGCGAATTTCGTATATATCGCGCATCGGCGTTTCGCGAGCAAGAACAACGCGGCTTGCACCCATGTCGTAAAGCACGTTCGCCGTTGCGCTGTTTATAACTCCGAGCTGGGTGCTGACATGGCGCTGAACGTTTGGCGCGTATCTCTCGGCTTGCTTCATAACGCCGAGATCTGCAATTATAAAGGCGTCCACTCCGGCGCTCTGTGCCTGGCGAAGAAAATCCGGCAGAGCTTTAAGCTCGTCCTCACGCGGAAGCGTATTGCAGGTGAGGTGGACCGCCGCACCCTTTTCGTGCGCCTTTGCGCAGGCTGCGGCAAGCTCTTCCATGGAAAAGTTGCCTGCCGAGGCTCTCATCCCAAAGCGTTTACCGGCAAGGTAAACGGCATCCGCGCCGTAGTGGAGCGCCATTTCAAGGCGCTCCATATCTCCGGCCGGCGCAAGAAGTTCGGTTTTTCTGTCAATCATAATTCTGCGTTGCGACAAAGGCATTGAATGCATCGGCATTCGTGAAGAACTCATGCTGGCCGGTGGCCGTATTGAGCGCATAGTACATATAATTTGTGCTGCTCGGCTGCAACGCCGCCCTTATTGACGTAATGCCGGGGTTGCATATAGGAGACGGCGGCAGTCCCTTGCTGATACGGGTGTTGTAGGGGCTGTCCTTAGCCAGCATTTCCGCCGTCGGCGCGCCCTCGTGGTCGGGGTACTCATAAAGCGTCGTCGAGTCTATCTGAAGCGGCCAATCCTTATTAAGGCGGTTGTAAATGACCGACGCGATAGTGTACTGCTCGGTGTCGTTTGCCGCTTCCTTTTCGATCATGGACGCAATGGTCACGATCTGGCGCATTGTATAGCCGCTTTCCTCTTGCCACTCGAGCATCTCGGCCGTCATTCTGTAATGGAAGACCTCAAGCAGCTTGTTGATAGCCGTTGCTGCCGGCATGCCTTCATAAAATTCATAGGTATCCGGGAACAGGAAGCCTTCAAGCCTGCTCGCATCGCCCTTTTCGGTCCCCTCAAGGAACGAGTAGTTAAACGTTGCGTTTGCGGCGGCATCCATAAGCTCGTCATAGTCGCACACGCCCTCTGCATCGAGCTTTTTGAATATCTGATGCATCGTGTAGCCTTCTGGGAAGGTTATCTTCTTGGTTACCATTGCGCCCGAGCCGGAGGTCATTTTCTTTACAAGCGCTTTATAGTCGTATATCGCCTTAAGCTCGTACGTGCCGGGGTCTATCTTCTCATCAGCGTTATACACGGCTCCGAAAAGCTTGAACAGCCATTTGTATTTAATAATCCCGTTATCCTTAAGCTGATCGGCAACATAGCTCATGTCGGCATAGTGGACCTTCTTTGTTTTTGTGTTGCCGTCATCGTCCTTGACCTCAACCTCTTTATAAGTGAAGCTGTCCTTATCAAGGGTTATCTGTGCAACGGTGTCCGAAGACTTAAATCCCAGAACATCGGTCGCCGCCGCCCATGCAAGGCATGCCAAAATAATACTGACGCTTATTACAAAAAGGAAGTATACAGCGCCGCCTGCAAGGCCGCTTTTATTCTCCTTGCGTACGTCAGATGCGCTCTGCTTCGGCGCGGAAGCCGCCGGGGATTTTCTCTGAGTCGTGGCGGAAGCCGCTTTTTTGGGCTTCTTTTCAGGCTCTTTTTTCCCGAAGATCTCTTCAAAATCTGTTTTCTTATCAGCCATAGATATCTCCTTTGCCGATTGTAACCTGATTTGCCGTTACGGCATAATATACAGCAGACGCAGCGATCGCTGCTCTGAATGCGTGATAATCATCGTGTCGTAAGTCCGCCGCGCCGGACCGTACTGCGGAATTTTATGCGCGGAGAAAGGCAATATATATGTTCTGCAACAATAACAACAGCTGCATCTGGATAATTCTCATCCTCATCATTCTCTTCTTCGGCTGCGGCAACTGCGGCGGTGGCTGCGGCTGCGGCAACTCCTGCGGCAACAACGACTGCGGCTGCGGCTGCTGATCATTCACGGGGCTCAATCGAGCCCCACTTTGTTTTCAGTCGCTCAAAACGAGCGATACCGCAATGTCGGTATCCTCGGTCGGCAGCTTTTCTTCAAGCAGCGCCTTTCTGCAAAGGCACACGCTGAACGCCTCCGAATGCGCAAGGTAGCGGTCATAGTACCCTGCTCCGTGGCCGAGGCGGTTTCCGTATCTGTCGCAGCACAGTGCCGGAACAATGATAATGTCTGTTGCTCCCGGCCTTACCTCCCGTGTCGCCGGCGGCTCGGGGATGCCGAATTTGCCGGGGCGAAGGGCAGCTTTGCCGACAACGGGGTAAAAGCTCATCACGCCGTTATTTCCGCTCACAGGGAGCGCAGCGCTTCTTCCCTCACCCAGGAGCTTTTCAATGAGCGCTGTCGTTGAAACCTCTCGGCCGACACTGTAATACAAAAACACCGTTTCCGCATTTTCAAACTCACTAAGGTTCAGAAGTTTTTCGATTATAGCTCTGTCGCTTTCTTTAATATACTCGGGCAAAAGGCTCGCTGTCTGCCGCTCTTTTTCACGGCGAAGGCTGCGCTTTTGCTCACAGAGCGGACTTGATGATCGAATAGATCTCTTCATGCTTTTCGTCGATCTCGCGCTCAACGCCGTTTTTCTTAAACGGAATGCGAGTCCAGCCATAGTAGTCTGCCGCCTTGTCGGCAACTCGCAGGCAGTTTTTAAGATACTCTATGTCCTTTTCGTGGATATCCGCCGAGGTGTGCGTTTTCTCCTGCCTGTGCTTCATGCGGCGGAGCGACGTTTCAACGTCAACGTCGAGGTAGATCACAAAATCCGGCCTCGGCAGTCCGAGCTTTACATATTCAAAATCATACAGCCATTCAAAAAATGCCGGAAGCTCCTCGTCGGGAAGCTTTGCTCCCTGATGCACGGCGTTCGAGGTCGTGTATCTGTCCGACAGGACAAAGCCGCCGGAATTATATATATCGCCCCAATCCGTTCGGTATGAAGCAAAACGATCGACAGCGAAGAAAGCCGACGCGGTATACGCATTGACATCGCTCGGATTTGAGCCGAACCGGCCGCCGAGATACATTCTTATGAGTGCGCTGCTGTCATTATCATATCGCGGAAATACGATGTGGTGATAGTTTATTCCCTCGGCCTCAAGGCGGCTGCACACGCGCCTGTAGTGGGCGGACTTGCCGCTGCCGTCGATGCCTTCAAATACGATAAGCTTACCCTTTTCCATTGAAAAACTTCCTTATGCGTTTTATCCACGCCTTTATTATAAAAAGCGGAAAGCGCGCAATGCGCTTGAAGCGCCACGGCTCTTTGATGCAGCGATACAGCCACTCGGCATTCATCCTCTGCCACGCCTTCGGAGCGCGCATGACCGTCCCCGCAAAAACATCGAGCGAGCCGCCGAGGCCTGCCATCAGGCCGACATCCAGCCGCTCGGCGTTCTGCGCCATCCAAAGCTCCTGCTTCGGCGCGCCGAGGCAGACCATGAGAAAATCGGGCTGCGCGGCGTTTATCTTTTCGACCACGGGGCCGTCATCCTTAAAATAACCGTCGTTCGTTCCGCAGATATTGAGTCCGGGGTACGTTTCCTGCATTTTTTTCTTTGCGGCATCGGCAACTCCGGGCTTTGCTCCGAGCAGGAACACGCTTTTGCCCGTCTGCGCGGCATACTCAAGTATCGCCTCTCCTATCTCGATGCCCGGCAGGCGTTCTTTGAGCGGCGTTCCGATAATTCTTGCCGCTTTCACAACGCCAATACCGTCGGGTATTACAAGATCTGCGTTGCATATCGCATCGTGCAGCTCGGCATTTTCCCACGCCGCCATCACTATCTCGGGGTTTGGCGTTACCATATAGGCGCTGCGGTGCTCATCAATGAGCCTCTTGCACAAGTCTATTGCATTTTCCCGCGTCAGATCATCAAATCCGACGCCCAAAACATCTATCCTACTCAAAGCTGGCTGAATACCTTTCCGATCTTTTCGTGTATGACAAGGTCTGCCCTGTCGTCATAAGGCGTGCTGCTGAGGTTTACGAGCGCAAGCTTATTTCCCCGGTAATAGTTTATAAGTCCTGCCGCCGGATAAACATTCAGGCTCGTACCGCCGATTATGAGCACCTCCGCTTCCGATATGGCTCGGACAGCCTCGGTGACGATGTTCTCATCCAGCGGCTCTTCATACAGCACGATATCAGGGCGGATAACTCCGCCGCAGGTGCAGTGCGGCACACCGGCACCGTGATTCATTTTATCGGCAGGATACGGCTTTCCGCACACCGAGCAATAGCTGCGCAGTATGCTGCCGTGAAGCTCCAGCACCTTTTTGCTGCCTGCCGCCTGATGCAGCCCATCTATATTCTGAGTGACGACCGCGCGCAGCTTTCCCTTCTGCTCAAGCTCGGCAAGCTTGAGATGCGCGGCATTGGGCTTTACGTTATCGATAACGAGCTTTTCCCTGTGAAATCTGTAATACTCCTCGGGATAACGGGTAAAGAACGAGTGACTGAGTATCGTTTCGGGCGGATACTTCCATTTTTGGTTATACAGGCCGTCAACACTGCGGAAATCCGGTATTCCGCTTTCCGTAGATACGCCTGCGCCGCCGAAAAACACGACATTATCGCTCTCGTCTATCCATTTTTTAAGCTGCATTATTTTATCATCCATAACGCTCACTCCTAATCGGTTTATTATACAATAATTATTCTATCTAATCAAGAAAATATTGTTCAATTATGGCCGCCGCGCCTTGTAATATTAAATGCGAAAGAACAAACACCACGTCGAACGACGGGTGAAAGTTCTATCGCATTTATTTTTTTACCATAACAGAGCCGGAAATACAAGGGAGGAACCGACATGACGCACGTTTCTTTTGAAGAGTACGAGGCCGCGAAAGCGGAAATCATCGGTGGAGTTCATTACAAAGAAAAATCCACATTGGAGGGGAACGTGATCCGAAAGACCTATGCAACGGAAGAGAATGGGACGTTCTACGAGGTGAACGACGGCGGGCGCATCGAGTTTTGGAGCGACAAGCACCCGGATAGCCGGATTTACGACGAAAACGAGCGGGCGGACCTCCCGGAGAATGTGGGGGCAGTTCCCGGATATGGTGACTTGCTGGCCGAGAAAATCAGGGAAACGGCGGATTTCGCAAATCTGAAACCGTTTGAAAAATTCGTGCTGGATAACGGATATTTGTACGATTCGAGCGACGCGCTAAAAGCTGGCTATGACCGGGCGTGGAAAGCACAACACGGAATCACCCTGACAGAAGAAGAGTTTGCGGCGGAGGTTATGAGCCGCGGGAAGCTGGTTGACGCGTCGGGGCTTTACGAGGCGGTCATGGAACACGTGAACGCGGGGCGGCTGACTGCGGGCGACGTTATGCAGTACGCGCATTACAGATGGTGCGTGAATAGACCGGAAGCGGTTATTGCGTATCAAGTGGGCTGCGAGAAATGGGAGGTCAATAACTGTTCCGAAGAGATCACCGAAGAGGCCGCGCGGATTGAAGTTTGCGAGGAATTCGGGTTCGAGGCAAGCCGGGTAAAAATCATCGGGACCCCGTACTATGACGCGACGGACTGGAACTTCATCCGCTTTAACTGTTCGGGGCGGGCGTGGCTGATGAAAAACGGCGAGATTTATCAAGTTTACGAATGAAAGGCCGTGGGCGCGGTGTACCACAACCGCGCCCACGGGAAGCAGAAACAGAACGGGGGGTGAAATGTGGTGCGGCAGTACAGATACATAGACTTTCGGGACCGAGAGCAGATCGCCGCCCGATACCTGAACGGGGACCGCGTGGCCGACATTGCCGCAGGGCTTGGCGTGACAACGGCAACGGTCTACCGCGAATTGAAGCGCGGCGAAACGGGAGAACTTGACCGCAACCAGCGGCGGGAATACAACCCCGTTCTTGCACAACAGAGAGTTCAGGAGAATTTCAAGCGGCGCGGGAAGCCCGCCGCGGCGAATGCTAAAGGGGGCGTGCGAGTTGGCAACTAATTTTGAAGCGATCACCAAAAACCCGGAGACGCTGGCCGCGTTCTTGCGGGCCTTGCCGATTTTGGAAGGGCCGTGGGACGAAGAATTCCAGCGGAACTATTGCGCCGGGTGCGGGAAAGTCAGTTGTGACGATGGAAGCCCTTGCCCTTATGAGGACAAACGGAATAGTCCGGGCTGGTGGTTAGGGCTTGAAGCTATGGCGGCGGAGGCGGAACCATGAAGAAAAAGGACTATCCCGGCGGCGTGAAGCTGACCTTGAAAACCGCCCGCGCCGTGGCAATGCAGGAATTCGGGACCGCAAAGGGCCTGACAAAAGAAGAAACCGCAATGCCCGGTTACTTCAAAATGAAGCTGGGAAGCCTGTTCATTCGCATTCACCCGGACACCTACGACGGAACAGGGTGCATTGTGGTTTCGGCTGAACTGGCGTTCGCCACGGGACAAACCCTGAAATTCCTGAACCCGGACACCCTGCAAGACGATTACGACGCGTTGGAACGGCATTGCAAGCGCGCCCAGCGGGACGATCTGAAAGATTGGGTGCTAACCAACGGGGCGGACTACTGTTGCGAGGAAGTCAAGCGGATTTGGGAAAGAGGGTGACGGCGTGAAAATCCGAATCACCCGCGATACAAAAATTCCGCTTGTTGAGAAAGGCCGGGTTTTCTACGTGCAAGGAGTATCGACGACCGGGGACGGCGAAACAGTCTATTTCATCCACTACGGCGGGAACTATTTGGGAATCTGCGCCGGGGATTGCGAAGTGATCGAGAGGGAATCGAAATGAAGAACGTAGCGCGAGAGGCCACAAACGGCGTGATCTACGGAGAATCCGGCGAGATCGTGAAAAATGGCTTGCGTGTTGTTTGTCCCCGTTGCGGAGAAATCGGACTTTTCCACGACCGCGGCGGAAGTGTGAATATCTGGACCGTGGGGGCAATCGAGCGGCGGGAATGTACGAAATGCCGTAAGCAGTTTCACACAATCAGTTTGACCGTTCCGGCGGACATGACCCCGGAGGAATTCTATTTGAAAATCAAAGAGGGGGTGAAGCTGTGAAGCGTCAATTCTGCTTGCCCTGCTTCCTCGAACTGAAAAAGGCCGGGAAGCACGACATAACCCGCATAGCTGGCGGAAAGAACCTGAAAATCACCTGTTGGCGGTGCAAACGCCGCCGCTACGGGGCAGAATACGAGATTTCCCGGAAAGGCGGTGCGCACCGTGACAGTGAATGAATTGAAGCGGGCTTTTCTGGATGAACGCCCGGTTGCGTTCGGCGGTATTACCTATCAAAAAATAACGGCGGTGATTTACCGAAAGACCCCGGACGGGAAAGGACTTCACGTGCAAGGCGAACTGCTGGACCGGAACGGGCGCGCCGTTGCAATCGCGGCGGCGGACCGAATCACGTTGCCAAAAGGAGCGGGACAAGCCCGCCCGCGGCGGCGGAGCCAGAAGCACACCCGGCGGCGCGTTCGGCTGAACGGCTGGACCGTGGCGAAATATGCGGCCCTGACCGTGGCCGGGGTCCTGCTGTTTCGAGCGGGTGCGGCCTACGCCCTGACAGAACGGGGATATAAGGCGATCGGCGGCGAAGTTTTCGCCCTCTTCCTCCCCGTGTTCTACTACACAATTTCCGCAACGGTGCGGGACTATATCAAGGAAATCAAATCTATTTTTCGGGAGGAAAAGGACCATGAAAAAACTTGCTGAACTGAAACCGGGCGATCGCTTCATGTATGGCGGCGTTGAGTGGGTCAAATTCGAGGACATCGGCGCGGGAACGCTTTGTCTGGCGGCGGAGCCTGTTTTTCGCCGGGCGTTCGATGAAGAGAACTGCAACGACTGGCGGAAATCCTCTTTGCGCCGTGAACTGAACGGGGCGTTCCTTGACGCATTGGTTGCAGAGGGCGCAGACCGGGCCGCGTTCCTCGATTGGGAAAGCGACTTGACCGCCGACGACGGAATGACCGATTACGGGACCGCCGTGGACAAGATCGCTTTGCGGTCCGACGCGCTTTGCCGCAAGTATCGGGAGATCACCCCGCTCGTGGACGAATGGTGCTGGAACCTGACCCCGTGGACGTGTGACGCGTCGTACTCGTCCCACGTCCGCTACGTCGCTTCCTCCGGCGCGGTGAACTGGAACGACGCGTGCATCGGCCACAGGGGCGTTCGCCCGCTTTGCTATCCGAAATCTGTAATCTTGGTATCTATCCCCGGAGAGGACGACGAAGAAGAGCAGGCCGCGCGCCGTGAAGAAATGAAGCTGGAAGCCGTGGACGCGCTCATGTCCACGCTGAACGATTATCCGCCCTATTTGTGGGGCGACGCGCTGGGCGCGGTGGTTGCCGCCCTGTTCCGGTCAAAGCAGGACGCGGAAGAGATCGCGCAGGAAGAGGCAGACAAAAAGGCGGTGGAGGGTTGACCCCCTCCCCGCCGCCGCAAAAAGTACATAAGAAAAACCGCCCCGCGTTGTTCTGCAAAGCAACGCGAAGCGGATTCCGCCGATGAAAATATATCATCTATCAACCTAACGAAAGTATAGCAAAAAGCGGCGGAAAAGTCAAGAAACAACGCCGTTTTTATGCGGCGTAGCGGGCTTGTAATGGGTATTATCATTCCGACGAAGCCTTGTTACGCAGACAGGAAGAAAGCACGGGTTCAGCGGTCCCGCTCCACGTCCTCTTCCCTCTTCACATTCTCTTTTTGCGCCGCCGAGGGTAAAGGGGGATTGCAAAGGGGGAAGAGGGAGGGGGCGCAGGATAGGAACCCTCTTCCCCCTTTGCGCCCTGACGGGGAGCAGACCGGAAAGACAGGACACGCCCGCTTCATCATCCACAGAAAGAGGGTGAAGCAAAGTGCGAACATTTATCAGAGAAAAGAAAATCTATTGCGGAAAGAGCTACTGGGAAGTTGACATATTCCAGTACACAGACGCGCAGTACAGAGCCACAAGGCGGACCCGCTCGAAGAAAGTGCGAGAATCGGAGCCAAAGCAAAAGAACCTGAATGACATAAACGCCCGGCGGTATTTTATCCAGCTTGGAAACCTGAATTTCGGGGACGACCCGGACGCGCTTCATGTATCGGCTACATACAGCCCGAAATATCTTCCGGCCACGGTGGAGGACGCGGAGCGGGAGGCGACAAATTACCTCCGCCGGATTTCATACCGCAGGGAGAAAGAGGGATTGCCGCCGCTGAAATACCTGCTGATCACGTCATACACCACCAAACGAAACAGCGACACCCCCGTTCGTATTCATCACCATATCGTTATGAACGGCGGGTTGGACCGCGACACGGTGGAAGAGTTGTGGAGGAAACGGAAACGCAAGGGCCAGAAGAAGGGTGATCGAATCGGCTTTTGCAACGCTGACCGCCTGCAAGCCGATGAAAACGGCATAGCGGCCCTTTGTGTCTACCTTGTAAAGCAGAGCGGCGGGAAGAAGCGGTGGACTTCCTCGCAGAACCTTGAACGCCCCACCAGTCGGACGAATGACGGGAAGTACAATCGGCGGCAGATCGAGAAGTGGGCGCGGGAGCGTCCGGGGCGGGAGTTTTGGGAAAAGAAATATCCCGGCTGGACCCTGACGGACGAAGATTACGGGATTGAGTACAAATACAACGACTTCACGGGTTGGTCAATATACCTGAAATTGAGGAAGAAAGAATAGAGGGTTGCCGGATGAAGAAAGTTGCAAGCTGTTCTTTCGGAAAAGACAGTTTAGCCGCAATCATCGTTTCGGAAGAACACGGGGTTCATATTGACGAAGCGATATATTGCCGAATCATGTTCGACGACCAGATTTCCGCAGAACTTCCAGAGCATGAAGAGTTTATCCATGAAGTAGCGATTCCAACACTTGAAAAGCGGTATGGAATCAAAACCACCATCGTTCAGGCGGAAGAAACGTATTGTAGCAGATTTTTTACACGCTACCAGAAAGGCGGGAAAATCGGGCAGATATACGGGTTTCCAATGCGCCGGGGTGCGTGGTGTAACAGCCATTTGAAAATAAGGCCGATTGGAAAATGGAAAAAACAGGCCGGAGAATATACGACCGTTGTAGGGATTGCCGCGGACGAAAAGAAGCGGATAGACAGGAAAACTGTTCAAGGAAAATTTTTGCCGCTTGTCGAATATGGAGTGACCGAAAAGCAGGCATTTGAAATTTGCAAGCGAGGGGGGTGCTTTCCCCTGCTTACAACGGAGGAAGAACGCGGCTTGGGTGCTGGTTTTGCCACAATCAGCGGATTGCAGAATTGCGGAGGTTGCGGAAAGAACACCCGGAATTGTGGAAAAAACTGATTGAACTTGACATAGTAAGCCCGTGTAGATTTACACAAAGGGAAACTGTTCAAGAGTTCGACAAACGTTTTTCAGAAGAAGAACTGCAACTATCACTTTTTGATTTCACGTAGAAAGGAGCGGTCAACATGGGAACGCCTTACCGGGAATGCCCGAATTGTGGGGCGCATTTGGACGCGGGCGAACCTTGCGATTGCACGCAGAAGGAGCGGGACACCCGACCGGCGGCGGAGCCGGAAAAGCCATTACAGAGAATGCGCCTAATGGTGGTTTGCCGGGAAGTGGACAAGAAAACGGGAAAGATCGCCGTCTATCCCCTGAAAATGGAGATTGACGACAACGTTATGAAGTGCTTGCAGTTTCGGGCGCGGGAAACCCGGAATTACGGTATTTCGCCCTTGTGTCCACGCGCTGGGAGCGTTACGGGGAAGTGATCGCCGGAATCTTGAAGCGTCGGACCGTCACGCGGGCCGACGTGGACAATATCGGCGGAATTGTGGAGATATGACGCGGGGTGCGCTATGCGGATAGGACTTCACGACGCGGAACAGGAGTACATGAGGCACAAGACCTTTCCGAACTATGCCTTGATGAAGATTTCGGCATATCACAAAGCCCGCGGGGATTCCGTCGAATGGTGGTCCCCTATGTGCCATTATGACCGGGTGTATTCAAGCAAAGTCTTTGACTTCACGCCGGAAAACCTGTACTTGCCGCCGGACACAATACGCGGCGGGACCGGGTATGACGACATACCGATAAACCAACAGTTGCCGCCGGAGATCGACGCGGCCTTTCCTGATTACAGCATTTACCCGGAATGCGACTACGCGATAGGGTATTTGACCCGCGGTTGCCCGAATCATTGCCCGTGGTGCGTGGTCCCGGAAAAAGAGGGTGAAATAAAGCCGTACAGGGGATGGAAACAGATTGTGCGCCCTGACACGAGCAAACTTGTTTTGATGGACAATAACATTCTCGCTTCCGAATACGGGGTTTCCCAGCTTGAAAGCATGATCGGGAGCGGGTACGCGATAGACCTAAATCAAGGCATGGACGCACGGCTGGTCAATGACCGCATAGCGGGCATACTGGCGCGGCTGACGTGGATTCGATTCATTCGCTTTTCATGCGACCAGATACCGCAGATTGAGGCAATCGAGCGGGCGGCGGAACTGCTGGGGAACCACGGGAAGAAGCCGTATAACCTGTTTATTTACCTGCTTGTCACGGAGGACGTGGAAAACGCGGCCTACCGGGTGGAACGGCTGAAACGCCTAAAGGGTATCAGCATATACGCCCAGCCGGAGCGGAACGAGAGAAAAGGAATCATACCAAACGCGCTTCAAAAGGAATTCGCACAGCGGTTCATTTACGGGCGGTCATACCTGAAAGAAAGCTGGGGCGAATACTTGGAGCGTCACAAAGAACGGAGGTTGCATGAATGGAGCGCAACAACCTGATAGAACAGGCGCAGGCATTGAACGCCGCAGTTGCCGTTATCAAAGAATATTGCGACGGCAGGACGGCGGACGACGCTTGCCGAAAGTGCCTATTCCGCGATAATTGCGGCGGGGAGCCGTACACATGGGGGAATGTTGCGAAGAGTGCTACCGGACAGAGCCGTTCCCCTGTCCAGACCATGACGAACGGGAGCGGGAGAAAACGGAGGGATAAACGATGCAGATAGATCACCAGCGCGCGGCCTTGCGCTACCAAAACAAGGTCAACAACGCGCAGGGGCATTTTTTCGAGCAGGCCATAAAAGCCGCGTGCGCGTTGTATGCGTCCCACGGGCGGGCGACGGCGGACAAAACGCCTGAACCATTCCGCGTGTTGGAAAAGAGCCGCGACGGGATTTTCAAGGGGCGGTTCACGGCCCGCGCACAGCCGGACTTTCAGGGGACGCTTGCGGGCGGACGGTCAATCGTCTTTGAAGCAAAGTACACCACCACGGAACGCCTGAAATGGGACGTTCTGACGCAGGAACAGCGGGACGCGCTGGAACATCACCACAAGCACGGCGCGATCTCCGCCGTGTGCGCCGGAATCGGGAATGACTTTTTCTTTGTTCCGTGGGAAGTCTGGCGGGACATGAAAGAGCGGTTCGGCAGAAAATACGTCACCGCGGCGGACCTCGAACCGTGGCGGGTCCGATTCAACGGAGCGGTTTTATTCCTCGACTACGCGCACGAAAGGAGCGGGAGCAATGAAGAAACAGCACAGACAGAAACTAACGGTTCGGGTAACACCGCAGACCGCCTATAACCTCGAACGGCTTATGACCATGAGCGGGCAGAAAACGCCGGGCCGCGTTGTTGACAAGCTGGTTCGTGAAAAAATGCTGGCCCTACGGGGCCACACCGGAGAAGTGGAGAGAAACCGATGAACGCAGGAATTTTGCTTATGATCGCCTATTGGGTGATCTTCACGGTGCGAAAGCACTTCACGCCGAAACTGGCCGCGGCTACAAAGGCGAATACATACGACTTGAACCGCGGGGACCCGGAGGCGAAGCGGGCCGCACAGCGCAGGCGTGGCCCGCTGATTGCGGCGAAGTGGGCCTTGCGCGCGGCGGATTGGGCGGAAACCGCCCTTGTGGTTCTTCTGGCCGCGTGGCTTTTCTTCCTGATCGGCGCGGTGCTAACGGGAACCCTTGTCGTGTTCGGTTATCCGGTATAGGTGGCGCGCTATGAAACTGAAAGCGTGCGAACGGTGCGGGAAGCGGACGGCGGAGGGATTGACGCTTTGCCCTGACTGCATGAAAGAATCCGGCGCGGCAGCGGAGGCCGTGGCCGCGGCAGAGGAATTGCGGGACATTGCGCGGGTGCTTTCCACCACGGCAGGCACAGACACGAATATTCGGGAAGCAATGACAGGAATTTTGAGCATAGCCGACAGATTGGAAGGTGGAAAGAGCAAATGAAGATAGAAAGGCAATGGGCAATGCCTAATAAATGGACGTTCAGAATCAAGCCCATAAAAGAATTACTCATGCAGGAAATAACGGATGGGTTGTGGGTTGACCCATACGCGGGAGAGTGTAGCCCTGCAACGATAACAAACGATCTTAATCCTGAACGACCGACGGATTATCATTTACAGGCGATAGATTTTCTGAAAAAATTCAAGGACAAATCGGTGGATGGTGTTTTATATGACCCCCCATATTCGCAAAGACAGGTAAAGGAATGCTATGACGGAATCGGAATTGACGGGTGGGATGGACGCATGACGTTTTGGAGTGAGGCGAAGAACGAGATTGCAAGAATAGTGAAGCCGGGTGGAAAAGTTATATGTTTTGGCTGGAATAGTATGGGATGCGGTGCAAAACGCGGCTTTTCGATGGAGCGGGTACTTATGGTCCCGCACGGAGGTTCGAGAAACGACACAATTTGCACGGTAGAAATTAAAAAGGAGTGAAGAAGAGACATGGAGTTTTTGCGATTTATCTTTTCGTCTTTTTGGGTTTGGCTGGGGTTCGTGGTTCTGGTAGCCGCGGCGGGTGGTGCTGTTGTGGAGATCGTCAAGGCCATTCGCCCGGCCCGGAAGATTGCAGTATATCGAACGGGCGACGTTGTGCGCGTGGAGGTTGAGGGCGCAGGCCGCGGGGATATTCCGGCGGCGGTTAAAGCCGCAAAGGAGCGGGACACGGAGGACGCGGAATGAACGCGGCATTATTGAGCAGTAAGAAAATGGACTATTGCACGCCGCAGGACTTTTTCGACCGCCTGAATGATGAATTCGGGTTCGTGCTGGACGCGGCGGCGACGGCCAAAAGTGCAAAATGCCCGGCGTACTACACGCCGGAAACCGATGGTTTGAATAGTCCTTGGAATCTTGCGGGGGGGGGTGCTGTTTGGTGTAACCCTCCATACGGACGGGAAACCGGGAAATGGGTTCGCAAAGCCTATGAAGAAGCCCGGAGCGGGAAAACGGTTGTTCTTCTGATTCCGGCCAGAACAGACACAGCATACTTTCACGACTACATATACGGGAAAGCGGAAATCCGGTTCGTGCGCGGGCGGCTACGCTTCACCGATGAAGAGGGAAAAGCATACGCCCCCGCCCCGTTCCCGTCAATGGTGGTCATCTACAACGGAAAGCGACGGTGAAAATACATGACCTATCAACCGAAAGTCATTCGGTGCCGCCTACATACGGGCGGCAAGACCATTCAGGAAATCCGGGAGAGGTACGCCGGACAGGGCATGACATACCGGGATTTCGAGAGCATTCAGCGGGCGAATGAAGAGTTTGACGGGCTGGTGGTTCTGCTGTCCATTTGGGACTACGACAACCACGAAGCCTATCACCTGCATAATTGGGACCCGGCGGACGACGAACGAATGATGATGGCAATTTATCATTCCGAGCAGGTCCACCCGTTCCCCCGGTACAAAAACGCCCTTGAACAGTTCAAGGCGGACTGGGCCGCGGGGACCTACGACCCCGGCGCGACACTATGTTTTCAGCCGGAGGACGTGGAGGAAATCGAAGTTCTTTGCGAAGAGATCGTGCCAGAGCCGCAGACGGCCACACCACCGCCCCGGACACCAAAAAAGAAGCGCAAGAAGCGGCGCAGGAAGTGAGGAAGCCGGAATGGGTGAACAACAGAAAATGACCATCGAAGAGGCCATAGCGATTCTTGACCCGGAGACAAGACGCGCCGCCCTGTTTGGTTATCGGTATTTTGGAGGGTTCAGAGGTTCGGAAGCGGTGCTTGCGGCCACGGAAGAGGCGTGCCGCGTGGCCGTCCGTGTCATGCGGGAATACCTCGAAAAGAAAGGCGGTGGACCCACATGAAGCTAAAGAAAGTTGCTTCCATTTGCAGTAAAACGAAAATCTTCTGTCTGTACGACCGGGAGGAATCCGGCGGAGAGGTTTCACAATGGCTTGGGGATTCATCCGCAATTTACCCGATCACAGGACTTCCGTACATGGATGAAGAAAATATCTATTCCATGTTCGACATTTCAGCCAAACAGCAAGAGAAGATCATATTTCGCCACCAGCGCGCGCCGGAGGGAATCAACCTTTCCGACACGGACCCGACGGAACACCGGATTGACGAAGAGAGCCTTTCACTGGTGTACGACGGCGGCGTGTTGAAGCCGTTGCAAACGCGGAACGGGATTTCGTTCATTCAGAACAAGTATTTATCGCCGCTGGAAGATGTAATTGACATGGTGCAGTTGTACGAGCGGGAAACCCCGCAGGGCATGACATAATACATTGTCGCAAAGACCGGGCTTTTCGTCGCGGCGGTCATCATGCCGTATAACGTCATCAATGAAAAGTTCGTCTACCACATTTCCACGCTGGCCCGGCAATGTAGCCGCGCGCTGGCGGAAAAGAAGATAGACCGACCCGCGACGGAAGCCATAGACAAAACACAGTACCGAATCAACGTAGACGAAAGCACCGGGGAAATCATCAATTTCCCCGGAGAAATGGAGGCAGAACAATGAAACTTGCGGCATTCAATGCAACATGCCCTTTCGAGATTGGCGACAAAATTAAAATCCGGCGAGAAATAAGGGGAGAACTGGCGAAGCGTTTCCACCTGATTCCGGCAACGGTTGTCGAAGAGGCCCACACGATCACTGACATTGTGTGCGTACATAGCGTAAAGAACGGGACCGTTACATTCATGTATGAACTGGACAACAGCGGAAAGCTGGTCCATATTGCCGCGACCCCGCGCCCGGAACAACGGGAAGCCGCGACACAAAGCGGAGGCGTAATGCTGATTGCAGAGGATGAAAGCGGCCCACTTCCGCCGGAATTCGTGGACTTCATCAAGCGGCGGTTCGGATAACACAGAGCCGGACCGGACAGAAAGCAGGCGACCGAATGACGACCATAAAAATTTACGCCTCTTGCCCCTATGAGATAGGCGAGGAAATCACCATAAACCGAAAAATATTCCCGGCGGAACTGGCGTTCAAATTCCCGGCGGAAACCCACACGATCACCGATATTGTGTGCCAGTACAGCACGCAGACCGGGGAAGCCGTGTTTCTGTATGAGTTGGACGGGCGCGGCCCGCTGGTGCAGATACAGGAGCCGCGGCGCAAGTAACCACTACCCGCCGAGCGGGACAAATAAAACAAGGAGGTTTGACCGATGAAAATTATCTCCATTATCAACCTGAAAGGCGGCGTTGCAAAGACGCTAACCGCCGACAATATGGCCCACGTCCTCGCGGTTTTCCACAAAAAGCGGGTTTTGCTTGTGGATAACGACAAGCAGGGCAACACGTCAAAGGCGTTCGGGGTCCATTCCTACGACGAAAAGAGCCTTTCCGACGTTCTGACCGCCCGGCGGCTGGACGTGCGGGAGGTCATCAAAAAGACCCGGTTCGAGAATATCGACGTATTGCCTGCTAACATGACGCTGATTCGCGCAAATATGGAAGTCTTGATGGACACCACCCGGCCCCAGCAAACACGCCTGCGGGCCGCGCTGGACCCCGTGGCGGGGCAATATGACTTCTGTATTATCGACAACGCCCCGGACATCAACATTTCCACCATAAACGCCCTTGTTGCCTCCGACGACGTGATTATTCCGATTAAGATTGACAAGTACGCTTTCGACGGACTGGCCGAACTGAAAGAACAGATCGAGGACACGCGGGACGACCTGAACCCGCGCTTGCGGCTGGCCGGGTGCCTGATTACCTGCTTTATCCGGGCCGACGCGGAGAAGCAGGGCGAAGCGTGGTTGCGGAGCCGCCCGGAATACCCCGTATTTGACACCCGCATTCGGTATTCGGAGAAAGTCACAGAAAGCACCTTTTCGGAAATGCCGATTGCAGAATATAGCCGCCGGAGCGGAACGGCTATGGACTATATCGCATTTGTGCGGGAATACCTGAACCGCGGGAAAGATTGAATCCGTCCGATTCGGACAGAAAGGGGCGTACATCATGGGAAAATTCAATCTGAATCAGATTTTGAACAACGCGTCGCGGCAGGCGGCGGAGGGCGGGAACACCCCGCCCCGCCCCGCTGAAAGCGAAATAAAGAAAATCAGCGTCTTTGACCTTGTGCCGTCGGAAGATAACTTCTATTCCATGCGGGAGATTGAAGAACTGAAAGCGGCAATCGAGATCGCCGGGAAAGTTCTGCAAAACCTGACCGTTGTTCCGCTGGACGGCGGGAAATACAAGGTCATTGCAGGCCACCGCCGCCGCCTCGCGTCGCTGGCCCTTGTGGAAGATGGAAAGTCGCAATATGAATTCGTCACCTGTTCCGTGGAGCCGAACGAAGAGGCGGCGGAAGATCAGGAAATCCGGGACGGCCTGAACCTGATTGTTACCAACTCCCAGCGGGAGAAAACGGCGTGGGACAAGATCGAGGAAGTGCGCTACTTGCGGGACGTGCTGGAAAAGGCAAAGACCCGCCCGCGGTTCGTGGCCGTCCTGCAAAGGATTGTCAAAACCGTGTTCGGGGACAGCGAGGTTCAGGCGGACGGAACCCGCGATTTTATCGCAAAAGTGCTTCACACAAGCCCGGCGCAGATTGGGCGGTATGACACCATCATTCGCCACCTGTCCCCGGAGTTCAAAGAAGAACTGAAAGCAGACCGCATAAACCTTTCGACCGCCTATGAACTGGCGGGATTGCTGGAAGATGACCAGCGGGCCGCGTTCGAGGAATACCAGAGAACCGGGGGAATCTCCATCAAGGCCGCGCGGGAGAGGAAGCGGGACGCGGAGGCGAAAGACGGGGATTTCCATTGCCGGGACTTTGAGGAATGCGAATACAACGGGCAGGACGTTTGCCGCTTGCCGCAAGGCGAAGTTTGCCCCCACAGCGCACGGGAGAACGCCCCGCCCCCTCCCCCGCCGCAGGCCGAACAGCCGCCGGAGGAACCGGAAGAAACCGCGCCACCTGATGAACCCGTCCGGGAGCGGAACGAACACACGCCGCCCGCGGCGCATTGCATTCCCTCCACCGTCCCGCCTCCGAAAATCGAATGGGACAAAGCGCCGGGGGCGGAACACCCCGCAGACGGCCCGCAGAACGCGCAGGACGGGCAGAAGCCGCAGGCGGTGAAGATGGAGGACCCGGAGGGGGCCGAAAAGCCCACAGAGGACGCGCTGGGGCAAACGGGGGCGGAAAGACAGCCGCAGAAAGAAACACGGTGCGTCGGGAAAGGGATTTGCCCGTGTTGTGGCGAGAAGTTCGACGCGGGGCAGGTCACGCGATATAACACATTCGGGACGCAGGCCGTCGGTCCCGTGCATTGTCCGCATTGCGGGAAGATGCTGAAAATCTTGTGTTCGGTGGAATATATCTGTTCCCCGGCGGAAGAGTGAGGGCGCGCAGATGGAAATTGAATACGGAGTGACCACGGAGCAAGCAAACGCCGCGTTACGAGTTTTGAGGGCCGCAGGAATAAACACGGAGAAGATGGCGGAAATACTGAAACAGGCAACGGAGGTCATCACAAGAGCGTTTGAAATGCTTTCAGGGGCGTTCAAAACCATTGCTGACGCATGGGAGAACATCAAAGAAAGCGGAGTGCTTGACGCGGCAATGGAACCCCGCGTCCGTCGGAGGAAGCAGGAACGAGCGCGGGCGAAGATAATCGAACAACGATACCGGGCGGAAATCCGGCGGGCGGAAAATACACGAATTTATCGGCGGATATATAAGCCGCCCTAAAGCAGAGCGGAGGAAGCGGACGTGAACAGGGAAAAAGTTATTGTGATTCTGCATTATTACAGGGACGCAGACAAAGCAATCAAAATGAACGAGCGGGTTATTAAGAACCTCGAAGATCAGTATTATTCGACGTTGGGGGCGGTCAATTCCGACGGTATGCCGCACGGGAAAGGCACGACTTCAAATCCCGTTGAACGTGTGGTGCTGAATATCCCCCGTTCTGTCACACAGACCATTGACCGATTGCGGCGCGAGATAGAGGAAATCGGGAAAATAAAAGCAGAGATCGCGGAAGAATTGAAATGCCTGAATTACACCGAAAAAGCGTTGATTCAGGGGTTTTACATAGAGGGCGAACAATGGGAACGGCTTTCGGCACGAGTAAATTACAGCCCGCGGCAATGCCGGAATATCCGCGCCGCCGCGCTGGACTGTCTGGCAAGGAATTTCAGCGCAAACAAAATCATTTCGCGCTATCGCTTCCCCGAAAAATAAGATTGCCACCCATTGCCCGTTTTCCGTGGTAAAATTGGTATTGTGGAAAATGAACACAACGATTCGGGCGGCGTATTCCTCCGCGCCGTTCGAGTGCAGAAAACGGACCATGTTTTGAACATGGCCCGTTTTTTACGCGCTTCCGCGGAAGTATGCGGGGCGAAAAATAGGAAACAAACGAAAGGGGGTGCGTAGACAATGGCAAAAGCGAGAAGCCCGGAGCGGGACAAAGTGCGCCGGGCATGGCTTGAATCCGGCGGAACCATGATGGCGAAACAGCTTGCGGAACAATTCGGCGTAAGGGCTGAACAGGTCCGAAAATGGAAAAGCCTTGATAATTGGCAAGCAGACCTTGACGCACAGAAACCGAAGCGGAAACGCGGCGGACAGCCGGGCAATAAAAATGCCGTGGGAGCGGGCGCGCCCGTAGGGAATAAAAATGCCGAAACGCACGGGGCATATTCCACGGTCCGCCTATGTGATCTACCGCAGGAACAGCGGGAGTATATCGAGGGAATCACGCTGGACACGGAAACAAATATGCTTGCAGAACTGCAAACACTGATTGCAAAGGAAGCCGACCTGCAAAACAAGATTGCCGCGCTGGAACATGGCGACCCAGCCGCGCTTTATATTGACCGCGTTGTTGAAATGCGCGCCCCAAAAGGGACAAAACGATTAGAACAACAGCGAGAGAAGTTGGAAGCCCTGCAACGGGAAGAAGATTCCCTGATTTGGGATATGGACGGGAGCGACGGAAAGAAACCAACCAGACAGCAGGAAAAGAAGCTGGAAGCCCTGCAACGGGAGATTGCCGCATTGCAGGACACCACGGGCGACAAGGAACGCGCCCTTGAACGCGAGGGCTACACGGTGACAATGCAGACTGTTATAAAGGCAAGCGCATTCGACCGGGCTATGAAGTTAGAAGCCGAACTGAACAGAATACACGGGCGCATTATCAAACTGCTTGATTCCATCAAGGGATATGAGATGGAGAGCCGCCGCCTGCGGCTTGAAGAACGGAAATATAATCTTGCAAAGCAGAAACTTTCGGGAGCATACGACATCGACCCTGAAACGGGAGAGATCAACGACGAAGCGGAAGAGCCGGACGAATTGGAAATATGAAATAGGTTCTTTCGGCGGGCCGCGCGGCCTGCGGGTCCAGCGAGCCCCGGCGTTTTTTTAGATACGAAATTTTTTTGAACGCTTCCGGGACCGGGAAAATTTTTAAGGGGGTATGCCAAAAAAGCGCGGGAGGAGTGGAAAAACGGTGAAACTTTACGACGCGAAAGCGGTTGCCCGATTCCTCGACGTGTCGGAACGACGGGTGCGGCAGTTGCGCGACGAAAAGGTGATCGCAGAAGTTCGACCCGGTTTGTACGACCTGATCGACACGAACCACCGCTATATAAATTATCTCCGAAAGAGGAACCCGGAGAGCGAAGAGACGATAGATTACAACACCGAGCGGGCGAAGCTGGTTCGAGCAAAGCGGAAGAATGAAGAATACGAATTGCAGTTGAAAGAAAACACGCTTCACGCCGCGGCGGACATCGAAGCCGTTATGACGGATATGCTGGTAAACTTCAAATCCCGCCTGATGGCGATTCCGTCAAAGCTGGCCCCGGTCCTTTGCAAGAAAACGGACAAGGCAGAGATATTCGCCCTGCTGAAAGATCATATCGACGAAGCCTTGATGGAACTTTCCGATTTCAAAACTACATTCGGGGAAAGGGGGAACAGCAATGAAAAAAGCGACGGTTGACCTGTTCACCCGGATTTTTGCGGTGCTGGCCCCTCCCCCGAATATGACCATATCGCAATGGGCGGACAAATACCGCCGCTTGTCCTCCGAATCGTCGGCGGAGCCGGGCCGATGGCGCACATCAAAGGCCCCATACCAGCGGGAGATTATGGACGCAGTTTGCGACATGCGGATTCAAAAAGTGGTCATCATGTCGGCGGCGCAGATCGGGAAAACGGACGCGCTGATTCTGAACCCGATCGGCTACTATATGCACTACGACCCGTCCCCGATCATGGTCATGCAACCGACCATTCAAATGGCGGAAACATTCTCCAAAGACCGCCTTTCCCCGATGTTGCGGGACACCCCTGTTTTACGGGACCGCGTGAACGACAAGAGCCGGAACAGCGGGAACACGATCTTGCAGAAAATTTTCCCCGGCGGTCATGTGACGATGGTTGGCGCAAATTCGCCGTCCTCCCTCGCCTCCCGCCCGATTCGGATTCTGCTTGCGGACGAAATAGACCGATACCCGGCCACGGCTGGCAATGAGGGCGACCCCCTGTTGCTGGCCGGGAAGCGGCTTGCGACCTTTTGGAACAAGAAAGAAGTGTGCGTGAGTACGCCGACCAACAAGGAAACGTCCAGAATCGCCGTTGAATTTGAACACAGCACACAAGAGGAATGGAACGTACCTTGCCCGGCGTGCGGGGCGTACACGCCGCTTTTGTGGGCGAATATCATTTTCGACCGGGACAAACTGGACGAAATCGGGTGCGCTTGCCCGGCGTGCGGCGTGGTTTCCAGCGAAACGGAGTGGAAAGAGCAGTTCGGAAAGGGTAAATTCGTTGCGGCACACCCGGAACGAAAGGTGCGCGGATTCCATTTGAACGCCCTTGCCTCCCTCTTTGTGGAATGGCGGGAAATCGTCGAAAAATTCCTGACAGCAAACGAAGAGAAGAAAAAAGGCAACATCGAACTTCTAAAAGTCTGGACAAATACCGAAATGGGCGAAACGTGGGAGGAAGAGGGCGAACAAATCGAAACGGACGACCTCTTCAAACGCCGCGAACGCTATAATTGCGAGGTCCCGGAAGAAGTGCTGGTGCTGACCGCGGGCGTGGACGTGCAGGACGACCGATTTGAAGTGGAGGTTGTCGGCTGGGGCGTGGACAAGGAAAGCTGGGGAATCAAGTATCAGGCGATCTACGGCGACTTGAAGTTGAAGCCCGTGTGGGATGAACTGGACAAGTTTCTTTCGCAGACGTTCACCACCGCAGACGGGCGGCGGCTGAAAATTATTTGCGCCTGCGTGGATTCCGGCGGACACTTCACGACACAGGTTTACCGATTCTGCAAAGAGCGGACGGCCCGGCGTGTGTTCGCAATCAAGGGAAAAGGCGGCGCAGAAGTGCCGTACTTCAATAGGCCGTCAACGGCGAACAATATCAAAGCCCCTCTTTTCACTGTCGGAGTTGACACGGGCAAGGCCCTTTTATATCAACGACTGGCGGTGCAGGAAGAGGGGCCGAATTATTGCCATTTTCCGCGTGAAAAGGACCGGGGGTACACGCAAGAGTATTTCCGCGGCCTGACCGCCGAAAAAATGGTGATCACCTATAAGCGCGGAAAAGCGCAATACGTCTGGACGCTGAAAGACGGCGGGTATAAGCGGAATGAACCGCTTGATATTCGGAACTATGCGACCGTCGCTTTGGAAATTGCAAATCCGGTTTTGAAACGGACGGAGCGGGACGCGGCCACAGCCGCCCCCGCGCAGAAGCGGCGGGGCAGACGATCAAGAACCAACGGAGGGATTTTGTAAATGGCGGGAATCAGCCTTGAAATCGCAAGAAAGCACCTTTCCGCATGGCTGGAAGCGGAATTGGAGGTTACGACACACCAAAGCTACACCATCGGTTCGCGGAGCCTGACAAAAGCGGACCTTGCGGACATCCGGAAACAAATCGAATTTTGGAAAAACGAGGTTGCGCGGCTGGAAAACATCGAAAAGCGCGGCGGGCGAAACCGCGTTTTCCGCGTGGTCCCGCGGGACCTTTAAGACCATGACAAAGGAGGCGAAGCGGGTTGAACACGTTCGACCGAATGATTGCCGCAGTATCGCCGCAACGGGCCGTGAAGCGCGCCGCCGCCCGCCGGAAGCTGGAAATACTGGACAGCGGGTACAGCAACTACGGCGCGTCACAGACAAAAAAATCAATGCTGGGCTGGTTGTATGGCGGCGGGTCCGCAAAAGAGGATATACAAGAGAACCTTTCCGTCCTCCGGCAACGGTGCCGCGATCTTTACATGGGCGTACCGCTGGCAACGGGCGCGCTGAAAACGTGCCGGACAAATGTTGTCGGCGCGGGGTTGCGGCTGAAAAGTCAAATTGACTATGAGGCGTTGGGAATGGATGAAGAAACAGCACGCGACCTTGAACGCAAGATCGAGCGGGAATTTTCCTTGTGGGCGGATTCCCCGGCCTGCGACCTTGAACGGCTGGACAATTTCTATGAACTGCAACAACTGGCCTTTCTGAACTGGCTTATGAGCGGCGACGTGATCGCCACGTTGCCAGTGACAAAGCGGGTGAACTGCCCGTATGACCTGCGAATCTGTCTGATTGAGGCGGACCGATTGAGCAACCCGAACGGAACGGTTGACCCGCATTTCGTCGGAGGCGTGGAAACCAACGACGCGGGCGAGGTGATCGCGTACCATATCAGCAAGCACCATCCGTTGTCCTACGATGCAAGCGAATATGGGTGGACGCGGGTTGAAGCATGGGGCGCAAAGACCGGACGGCGGAACGTGCTTCACATTATGAACCGGGAGCGCATCGGACAACGGCGCGGCGTGCCGTTTCTGGCCCCTGTCATTGAAGCATTGAAGCAGTTGGGCCGATATACCGACGCGGAACTTGTCGCCGCCGTGGTTTCCGGTATGTTCACGGTGTTCATCGAAAAGGAATCCGCGTCCAGCGACGGAACCTTTGGCGAGATCATCCCGGAGGAAGCGCAGGTGGACGCGGGCGACGACAGCACGATTGAACTTGCGCCCGGCGCAATCGTGGACTTGAACGAGGGAGAAAAGGCGCACGACATGAACCCCGGCAGGCCGAACACGGCGTTTGACGGGTTCGTGGTTGCGATTTGCAGGCAGATCGGCGCGGCCCTCGAAATCCCCTATGAACTATTGGTAAAGAACTTCAACGCGTCTTACAGCGCGTCCCGCGGGGCGTTGCTGGAAGCGTGGAAAATGTTCCGAATGTACCGGACATGGCTTGCAAATGACTTCTGCCAACCGATTTATGAAGAATGGTTCGCGGAGGCCGTGGCAAAGGGACGAATCCCCGCGCCCGGATTTTTTGGCGACCCTATCATTCGCAAGGCGTACACAGGCGCAGAATGGAACGGCCCGGCGCAGGGGCTTTTGAACCCGGTGCAGGAAGTGACCGCGGCGGAAAAGCGGGTGCAGAACGGATTTTCCACCCGCGACCGGGAAGCAATGGAAATGAACGGGTCCGATTTCTACCGGAACGCCGCGCAGATCAAACGGGAAGAAAAAATGTTAAGGGAGGCGAAAGCAGATGGCACAGGAACAGAGCCGGGCGCAGGCCCAGCACAAACAGGTAAAGAATAAACATTTCTGGACGTTCCGGGCCGCGGCGGGAGATAACGCCGCCCCGGAACTGATTTTATACGGCGACATTGCTTCCGAAACGTGGTGGGGCGACGAAGTGACCCCGCGGCAGTTTACAGAGGAATTGGACGCGCTGGGGGCCGTCCCTGAAATCGTTGTGCGAATCAACAGCGGCGGCGGCGACGTGTTCGCCGCGAATGCGATTTACACCCGCCTAAAGGACAACGCGGCAAAGATCACCGTAAAAATCGACGGGTGGGCCGCGTCCGCGGCGACGATTGTTGCAATGGCAGGCGACGTGATCGAGATTCCGGGGAACGGCGTTTTCATGGTGCATGACCCGTCCTTGGGCTTGCTGGGCTACTTCAACGAAGCGGACCTTGCAAAGATGACCGAGGAATTAAAAGTGGTCAAACAGTCTATTGTGAATGCTTATGTCCTGAAAACGGGGAAAGACGCGGCGGAGGTTGCCGCAATTATGGCGGCGGAAAGCTGGTTTGACGGAAAACAGGCGGTTGACGCTGGATTTTGCGACAAGCTGATGTTTGAGGACGCGGAAACCACCATTGAAAACGCCGCGAAAATCGTTGTCAACAGCGTTTCGCTGGACCTGAACCGTTATCCGAATATGCCGATTTCGTTGTTAAACCGCACGACGGCCCGCGCGCACGGCGGTTTTTCAAATAAACCAACAACAAATGAACCGAAAAGGAGCGAAGAGAACATGGACGGAATCAAAGACATTAAGACCGTGGCCGACCTGAAAGCGGCTTTTCCTGACCTGACAAAGCAGATCGAGGAAGCGGCGACCGACGCGGAGCGCAAGCGCATTCAGGACATCGAGGACGTGGCGATTGCGGGCTATGAAACCATCGTGGCGGACGCAAAGTTCAAGACACCCATTGCCGCGGGCGACGTTGCGAAAGCGATTCTTGCGGAGCAGAAGAAACAGGGCGGCAAGTACATTCAGGACCGCGACGACGACGCGCACGCGAGCGGCGCGGGCGACGTTGGGACCGGAGGACAGCGAGAGGGAGCGGGCGGCGACGGCCCCGACGAAGTGGACGCGGCCATTGACAAGCTGTTCCCCGACGTAAAGTAAGGAGGAAAGAAGCATGTACGAGATTCAGAAAGACCAGACAAGCCCGGTGAATTTTTTTGCGGGCGATTATCCCGTTGCAACAGCGGTCCGCGAGGTTTCGAGCGGGAAAAGCGTCAAGAAATACGACCCCGTGAAACTGGTTGGCGGCAAGGTGGAACCCATCGTCAAGGTGGACGCAAGCGCGGCTGACAGCGGAAGCACTACCCCGGCAAAAACAGAGTACGAGAACACCACGGCGGGAATCTACGGCATTGCGGCGGGCGACGCGGGAGCCGGAGAAGATGTCGTTGTTTACCTGACGGGCGAATTTTTCGCGGACGCAATCAATCTCCCGGACAGTGTGACCGTGGAAACCCTGACAACCGCATTCCGAAATATCGGAATCTTTTTGAAGTAAAGGAGAGGAAACAAAATGGGAATCGAAACTACCATCTATACTCCCCGCACGCTGGGGAAGCTGGTTCGGCGTATGCCTCCGGTGCATACGTTCTTCCGCGATACTTTTTTCAAGAACCGCCGGACGTTCAACACGAAGAGCGTTGACGTGGACTTCAAAAAGGGGTCCCGCGCCCTTGCGCCCTTTGTTCATCCGAAAGTAGGCGGGAAAACCATCCTGAACACGGGCTATCAGACGAAGAGTTACACCCCCGTTCTGCTGGCCCCGAACAAGATTACCACCGTTGACGACCTGTTGGAGCGGGCCGCGGGCGAGGACCCTTACAGCGGCAGAAAGCCCGCGGAACGCGCCGTGGAAAAGCTGGCGGAGGATTTGCGGGAACTGAACGAAATGATCGTGCGCCGGGAAGAGTGGATGGCGGCGACAGCGATCTTTACGGGGCAGATTCCGATTGTTGGCGAGGGTGTGAATGAAGTCATCGACTTTGACTTCACCAACAAAGAAACCATCGTGTCCGCCGAAAAGAAGTGGGACAACGCGCAGAGCGACCCGCTGGCAGACATTGAGCGGTGGCACGAAATCGTACAGCGGGAAGGTTTCGTGAACTGCAACGTCTGCGTCATGGCGAAAGATGTTGCAACAGCGTTCATTAACCACGCAAAGGTTAAAGAAGTGCTGGACGTGAAAGCCTATGATCTTGCGGTCATCAAGCCCCGGCAACTTCCGAACGGAGCAACTTACATCGGCACGTATCACAAGTTGGGGCTTGACTTCTATCAGTACAACGAATGGTATCTGGACGACTGGACGGAGCCGGGCGAACCGGAAAACAAGCCCATTGTACCGGACAAGCACATTGCTTTGCTTTATACGGAGGCGGATTACTCCATCTACTACGGCGCAATCACTATGATTCCCGAAGAGGGCAAGGGATTTGTCACCGTGGAGGGCGACAAGGTGCCGCAGACATGGATTGAACGCCGCCCGGACCGCCGCTTCCTGCAAATCAACAGCAAGCCGCTGACCGTCCCCCATGAGGTCAATAGCTGGTACGTGGCGCAGGTACTTTAACCATGAATTTCAAAGATCAGGTGGAGCGGGATTTGACCGCCGTATTCCACAACAGCCGGGAACACGCCGACGTTGTGGAATTCTGGATTGACGGAATCCGCTACAAAGGCCCGGTCATCATCGACGACGGCGGGGCGCAGGACCGGAAGAAGCCGTCCACGGACCACGTGGACGGTTTGATTCTTGTCGATCTTGTCATGTATGTTCCGCTGTCCCTGTTGAAAACCATCCCGCAAAAGGACCTGAACGTGGAAATCGGGGATTGCCTGTACCGAATCACAAAGGTTCACCCGGAAGCCGGGGAAATCGTGCTTTACATGGAGGCGTTGACCGAATGATTCAGATTACAGCCGACCAGATCGAGCGGGTGAACCTGATTCTTTCCGGCGTTCCAAAAGGCGCGGAAAAGGCAATGGCAAGCGTCATTCGCCGGGCCAACAACACCGTGAGAACAGAGGCCCTAAAGGGCATCACGAGCGTTTACGCAATCACCCGGCAGAATGTCCGGGCAGACACCACAATCAAAGTGCGGACGCAGAAAGCGGACGGCGGGGTTGTGGGAATGGTATCGTTTGCCGGGTACAAAATCCCCCTTTACCGCTTCAATGTCTCCCCGACCCTCCCCGTCCAGCGCGCGACCGTTTCGGCGGCGGTGCTGGCGGAGAGCGGGCGAACCCCGTTTGCACACGCATTTATCGCAAAAATGAAAAGCGGTCATACGGGCATGTTCGAGCGGGACGGAACAGGCAGACTTCCGATCACCGAGTTCATGGGACCATCCGCCGCACAGATGGCGGCAAACAGCGTGGTTGTGGAGCAGGTGGAGGAAAAGGCGCAGGAAGTCATAAACAAGCGGATTGAACATGAAATCACCCGGATTCTGAACGGCTACGGAGGATAAGACATGACACCTTTAGACCTTTTGGACGTGCTGGAAGAGTTCGTGCGGCGCGAAACAAAGGACATGCTTTTGCCTGTCCGCGTAGACCGCCGGAGCGGAGAGCCGAAAGAGCGGCCCGCGGAAATTTACAAAATGCGGTTGCCGACCAAAAAGGCGCAGACCGAGCGCGTCCCCTATCTGCTGTTGCAGTACATCAAAAGCACAGACACACAGGAGCCGGGAGAGGAACCGGAAAGCGTCTGTACGGTGCGAATCGTCGCCGCGACGTATTCGGAGGACGAAAGCGAGGGCGCAACATGCGTTCTGAACCTGCTGACCCGAATTCGTGTTGCCCTGTTGAAAGACGGCGTGATTGGAGAGCGGTACATGCTGAAACCGCCCCTTGAAATGATTGTGTACCCGGACGGAACGACAGCCCCCTACTATTTGGGGGAAATGATGACGGAATGGGAAATGCCCGTTGTAGAAAGTGAGGTTCAAAAAGTATGGCAATGAACTATAAACCCAGCATGACGAAAGCGGAATTGCTGGAAATCGCCGCCGCAAACGGCGTGCAGGCCGACGACGGCATGACAAAAACGGCAATTCTTGCCGCGCTGGACGGCGCAAACAGCCGCGCGCCCGACGGGGCGGAACTGAACACCGGCCCGGAGGGAACCGACGCAGACGGCCAACAAGCCGCACAGGGCGGCGCAGGACAGGCCGGGGACAGAGAGAGGGCCGAGGACACCGCCGGGCAGGAAACGCCCGCAGAGGACGCGCAGGAAGCCCCGGAGGGGTACAACCTGTTCGTCTATGCCGGGCCGTCCCTCCCCCACGGGAGACTGAAAGAAAACGCCGTGTTCAACGGGACGTTCGAGGACGTGAAAGCGTACCTTGCGGACGTGATCGCGGACTATCCTCTTGTAGCGCGGATGATCGTCCCCGTTGAGCGGCTTTCCGCGTTTCACGTCAAGGTGAAAACGCCCGGAAACCTTGCGCACAAGTATTACAACGACATTGTTTCGACAATGCGGGGAAACAAGGAGGTATAACAAATGGCAGAGTATTTCCACGGGGTTTCGACGCGGCAGGTTGACACGTCGGTTTCGACCCCTGTTACGGCAGATTCCGGGATTGCGTTCGTCGTAGGCGCGGCCCCGGCGCACACCGTCGGCGGAAGCGTGAACGACCCGATCATGTGCCAGAGTTACGCGGAGGCCGTGGCCGCTATGGGGTACAGTGACAACTGGGAAAACTATCCGATTTGCGAAGCGATCTATGCACAGTTCAAACTGTACGGCGTATCGCCTGTCGTATTCGTGAACATTCTGGACCCCGCAAAGCACAAGAAGAGCGTTTCGGAGCAGAATTACACCGTCACGGACGGAAAGGTTCTTTTGCCGCTGGAAGCCCTGAAAGACACGGTGAAAGTCACTGACTATACCGCAGGCGAGGATTTCGACCTGTTCTACGAGGGCGAAAATCTAATTCTTGAAGTGATCGAGGGCGGGAGCATTCCAGAGCGGACGGGAGAACTGACCATTGCGTTTGACGCGGTGGACCCCTCCAAAATCGCGGAGAAAGACATTATCGGCGGTTTTGAGGTAAGTACAAAGAAGTATTCCGGGTTGGAGCTGATTGACAAGGTTTTCCCGAAATACGGAATCGTGTGCGACATGATTCTTGCGCCGGGATGGTCCCACAAATCCACCGTCGCGGCGGCAATGCGGGCAAAGGCGGAAACTATCAACGGCGTTTTCCACGGCGCAAAAGCCCTGATTGACATTGACACAACGGAAGTCACTCATTACGCAGACGCGCCCGCATGGAAGAGCGCACAGAACATCAACGACAAGGCGGAAATCCTTTGCTGGCCCCTGTTCGGGCTGGGCGACTACGTGTTTCATGCGTCGGTCCACACCGCGGCGCGGATGACGGCGACCGATTCGGACAACGGCGGTTGCCCGGCGGAAAGCCCCTCCAACAAGTCTTTGCAGATCGACCGGGCGTGCCTTGCCGACGGAACCACCGTTCTTCTCGACCTGAATCAAGCGAACTACCTGAACAGCAACGGCATTGTAACCGCGCTGAACTTCATCGGCGGTTATGTCCTTTGGGGCAACGAAACCGCCTGTTTCCCCGCCGATACGGACGTGAAGAACTACTTCATTCCCGTGTCGCGCATGTTCGGATGGGTTGCGAATTCGCTTGTCCTGTCCTATTGGAGCAAGCTAGACAAGAAGATGACGCGCCGCCTGATCGACAGCATCGTGAATTCCGTTAATATCTGGCTGAACGGCCTTGTCAACGAGGAAAAGCTGCTGGGCGGGCGCGTGGAATTTCTGGAAGAGGAAAACAGCGAAACCGCGCTTATGGCTGGAAAAGCGGTTTTCCACATCTACATGACCCCGCCCAGCCCGATGAAAGAATGCGAATTCGTGTTGGAGTACGACGCGGACTATGTTTCGTCGGCTTTGGCGGCATAAGGAGGGAAAGACAGCATGAAAGTTGACAACGGCACAACCAACTTTGCCGTGTATGAGGACGCGACGGAGTTTTACGGAATGGCGGAAGCTACGCTTCCTGAAATCTCGCAGATCACGGAGGAAGTCAAGGGCGCGGGAATCGCGGGCGCGTTCAACGGCGCGTTCGTCGGGCATATCGAGGCAATGACGCTGACCCTGAATTTCCGTTCTGTGACCGCCGACGCAATCAAACTGGCAGAGCCGCGCAACCACCAGCTTGACTTGCGCGCGGCACAACAGTATTGGGACAACAGCGCGGGCAAGTTCATTCAACAGGCGGTAAAACACGTGCTGATGGTAACGCCGACGAAGTTTGCGCCCGGAAAGCTGGCCCCCGCCGCCTCCGCGGAAGCGTCCGGGGAGTATGCGGCAACCTATTTCGCAACCTACATCGACGGGAAAAAGGTCCTCGAAATTGATATTATCAATTTCATTTACTACATCAACGGAACCGACTATCTGGCCGACGTTAGAAAGGCACTTGGCAAGGCATAAGCCCGGCGGGGGTTCTCCCCCGCTGGGCTTTCCTTTGCCCTTTTTCTGTATTTGAACCTATGAAAATCTGAATGGAGGAATTGACCATGAACGACACCGAGAAAAAAACCACCACAGAGGGCGCAGAGCGGCCCGCAGGCGCGACGGAAGCCGTCACCCATGAACCAGCACAGGAAGCCGCAGAGAAGCCCGCAGAGGGCAACACGGGCGTTTATACGCACGTGTTCAAGAAGCCTTTTGAGTATGAGGGAAAGACCTACACCGAACTGACGTTCAATTTCGAGCGGCTTTCCGGGCGCGACATGGTTTCCATTGAAACCGAAATGCAGATGAACAACGAATACGCCCTTGCACCGGAAATTTCCCGGAGTTTTCAAGGGAAGATGGCGGCAAAGGCCGCGGGCATCGGAAGCGACGTGCTGGAAGCAATGCCCCTGAAAGATTTCAACAAGATCACCAACGCGGCCAGAAGTTTTTTAATCGACACGGGCTTTTAAGAAGCCCGGCCCGCTGGTGGCGGCGGGAATGCTTCAAACTGGCACAGGCAACCTTTACGCCCGTTCCATTCTGGCTTGACATGACCGTGACGGAGATCACGGCATGGATTGAGGACATCAACGCCGCCACAGCGGAGCAGAAGAACCAGAAAGCGAGGTGAAGAATTTGGCAGGAAGAAAGGAATATGAACTTCTCTTCAAACTGACCGCCGCATTGGGCGGAAACTTCAATGCGGCATTCAGTAGCGCGCTGAATACCACGCGGCAAATGCAAAACAGCCTGCAAAAGCTAAATTCTATCACCGGAAAGATCGACGCTTACAAAAAGCAGGAAGCCGCCCTTGAATCGAACCGTCAAAAGCTGGAACGGCTGACCGCAGAGCATGAACGACTGCAACGGGAAATCAGCGAAACCGGAGAGCCAACGGAAGAACTGCGGGCAAAGATGGCGCAGAACGAACGGCAGATCGCGGCGACCACATCGAGAATCGAGCAACAGGAAGCGCGGCTGAACGAATTGGGCGGAGAACTGTCCGACGCAGGGGTGAACACCTCCCGTCTGACCGAGGAAAACGAACGATTATCCAAAAGTTACGAGCGGGTCAAAAAAAGTCAAGAGGAATTGGCAAAAGTAAACGCCGCGTTGGAACAGAACAACGCGGCGATTTCAAAGACCAAAACGCAACTTGCGGGGACCGTCGGAACCCTTGCGGCACTTGGAACGGCAATTTACGCCGGGCCAGTGAGAAAGGCCGCGGAGTTTGAAGCGCAGATGTCCACCGTAGAAGCCATTTCCGGCGCGACCGCGGATGAAATGAAGCGTTTGTCGGATGAAGCAAAGAGAATGGGCGCGACGACGCAGTTTACCGCCGTTGAAGCGGGAAAAGCCCTCGAATACATGGCAATGGCCGGATGGAAAACAGACCAGATGTTGGGCGGCTTGCCGGGCATTATGAACCTTGCGGCGGCATCCGGCGAGGACTTGGGGCAGGTTTCCGACATTGTGACGGACGCGCTGACCGCGTTTAACATGACGGCAGATCAGGCGGGCCGCTTTGCGGACGTGCTGGCGCAAGCGTCGAGCAATTCAAATACCAACGTGGCAATGATGGGCGCGACTTTCCAAAAAGTGGCCCCCGTCGCGGGCGCGCTGGGATATTCCGTTGAGGACGTTTCCCTTGCAATCGGCCTGATGGCGAATGCGTCCATAAAGTCGGAAGTGGCCGGAACCTCGCTGAAAACCGCCCTTGCGAACATGGCAAAGCCGACAAAGCAGATGAAAGAGTACATGGACAAGTACGGAATCAGCCTGACAAATGCCGACGGAAGCATGAAGTCATTCCGCAAAGTGGTGGACAATCTGCGAAGCAGTCTTGGCGGACTGTCTGAAACGGAGCAGGTGGCGGCGGCAACGGCCATTTTCGGCAAGGAATCCTTTGCGGGTATGCTGGCGATCGTCAACGCAAGCGAAGCGGATTTCAAAAAGTTGTCCGATTCGGTCAACAATTCCGCAGGCGCGGCGGAGCGAATGGCGCAAATCAAACTGGACAACTTTCAAGGAAAAGTAACGCTGTTGCAATCCGCGGTTGAGGGTCTACAAATTGCGCTGGGCGACGCGCTGTTACCGACGTTTACCGAGGGCGCAGAAAAGGCCGCGGAGCTGATCTCCAAACTGACCGAGTTTATCAATGCAAACCCGGAGTTGGTACGGACGATCACAAAGGTTGTCACCGGACTTCTGGCGTTCAAGGCGGCGGGGCTGGTGGCAAAGCTGGCATTTCTTGACCTGAAAGGCGGGGTACTGACCATTCAAAAGGTCATGGCCCTGTTCAAAGGCAAATTCGCCCTTGCGGGCGTGGAAGCCGTGGGCTTTGCGTCTAAAGTCAAGGGCGTTGCAAAAAGCGTCACAGGGTATTTCGGCGGAATCGGAAGCGCGGCGGGCGGCGTAGGCCGCGCGTTCGGGCAGATGTTCGCCGGAACGAAAATCGGAAACCTGTTTTCCGGTATCGGCGGAGCCGTGGGCGGCGTATTTACCCGCATGTTTTCCGGCGTGGGCGGCGTTGCTACGCGGGCGTTTACCGGAGTAGCGGGAACCATTACCGGAATATTGGGGCGGGCCGGGGCCGCAGTTGCGGCGGGTCCGCTTGGAAAGATTGGAAGCGTGGTTGCAAAGGGGTTCGGGAAGCTGTCAACCCTGTTCGGCCCGCTTCAAAAGCTGGGAGGCGCAATCTTGGGGCCGTTCAGCGGCATTCTTGGGAAAGTGCTTCCCGTCGTGGGTGTGATCACCCTGATTATTTCGGCGGTGCAAATCCTACGGGACAATCTGGACAAGGTGCGCGAGGTCATCCGAAACGTGTTCGGGGACGCGGGTGTTGAAGTGTTCGACAAAATCGTGTCCGCAATCTCGAATATCGGAAGCACAATCCAGAGCATCTTCACAGACGGGAACTTGGGCGGAGCGCGGGACTTCCTGATCAACCTGTTCGGAGAGGAAGCGACGGGCGTTATCGACGGCGCGATCACGGTTTTGCAAACTGTGTGGAATATCCTTTCCGGCTTTATCGAGTTCGTGAATACCTACGTCCGCCCGATTGTGGAACAGATTTTTACATTCATCGTTCAAACGGTGCTTCCGCAGATCGCGCAGGCGTTCGCGGATTGGGCGCCGACAATCGCCTCCATCCTGCAAGGGCTGGCAACCGTCGTTTCGACGATCGCAACGGCCATTATGTCCGTGATTCAGTTTCTTATGCCGACGATTCAAAATATTATCAGCGTTGCGCTGACGACCATTCAAGGGGTTGTGTCCGGAGCGCTGACGGCGATTAAAGGCATTGTGGACGTGTTCGCGGGCATCTTCACGGGGGATTGGTCACGCGTGTGGGAGGGCGTGAAAGGGATATTCAGCGGCGTTTGGAATTCCCTGAAAAGCATTGCAAGCGGCGTTCTGAACGGAATTATCGGCCTGATCAACGGCGTGATTTCCGGGCTGAACAAACTGAAAATTCCTGATTGGGTCCCCGGCATCGGCGGAAAGGGCATCAACATTCCGTTGATTCCGACTTTTGCAAAAGGCACGAAAAACACGCCTGACACGTTCATAGCGGGTGAAGCGGGCGCGGAACTTGTCACGAATGCAAGGAACCGGACCGTTTTCAATGCGGCGGAAACCGGGGCGATCTTCCGCAATCTCGCAAACACCGTCAACACCATTCGGGCGGGGGTTGGCGTTCCGGCCCTGCAACTGGCTTATGCAGGCGCGGAGGCCCCCAGCGTGTCGGCACCGTCTATCGCGTCCGGCGCGCGGCAAGCGTCGATCGTCATTCACAGCGCGCCCGTTTTCCATGTTGGGAGCGAGGCGCAGGCGGAGGACATCGAAGAACTGCTACGCAGGCACGACGAAGAACTGCTGGACGAAATCGAAGAGCGGAAGCGGCAACAGGAGGACGACGAAAGGCGGCGGAACTATGACTAAATACACCACCATAGCCGGGGACATGTGGGACGCAATCGCCTATAAAACGCTGGGCGACGAAGCGTACACGGACAGGATTATGAAGCTGAACCCGGAATACCGCCGCCTTTTCGTGTTCCCCGCGGGAATCGTGCTGACCATCCCGGAGCCTGAATCGCAGGTTGCGGCGGGGTTGCCGCCGTGGAAAAGGGGGACGGCATGAACGCGAGAAGAGCGGTTATCCGCCTGACCTTTTCGGGGGTGGATATTTCGGCGGACATCAACAAACATCTTCTTTCGCTGACCTACACGGACAACGAAGAGGACAAGACGGACGACCTGCAACTATCCCTTGACGACAAGGAGGGTGTATGGCTGGGAAGCTGGCTGAATACGCCCTCCGCGTCAAAGGGGGCGGAAATCTCCGCCGTGATTGTGCAAAAGAATTGGGAATCGGACGGGAAAGACCGGGTTCTTGACTGCGGCGTGTTCGCCGTGGACACAGTGGACGGGAGCGGCCCGCCCGCGAAAGCGACCATCAAGGCCGGGTCTATCCCCTACGCCTCCGCCATTCGGACACAGAAAAAGACGAAAGCGTGGGAGAAATACACGCTTTCCGGCATTGCAAAGGAGATTGCGGGGGCGAACGGGTTTACCTGCATGTTTGAATCCGCGTCCGACCCATTTTATCAGCGGAAAGAGCAAATGCAGGAATCCGACATCACATTTTTACAGCGGCTTTGCAAAGCGGCTGGAATCTCCCTGAAAGTCACGGCAAAAATTATCGTCCTGTTTGACGCGGCGGCGTATGAGCAGAAAGACGCGGTGCGGACCATCCAGCGGGGAAAAGCGGACGTGGGAAGCTATTCTTTTTCCACGAGCCTGCACGACACCGCGTACAGCAAATGCCACGTGTCATACACAGACCCGGCCACGGGGACGACGATCGAATATACCTACACCCCGCGGGACGCGGACAAGAGCGGCCAAACGCTGGAAATCAACGAAAAGGTATCAAACCGTGAAGAGGCCCGGCAACTGGCAATGAAGCGGTTACGGGAAAAGAACAAAGGAGAATTCAAGGCATCGTTCAAGCTGGCCGGGGACGCGCGCCTTGTGGCGGGCGTAACGGTTCAGGTGGCCGGGTATGGGGCGTTCGACGGAAAGTACATCATCGAAACGGCGACACATTCCATATCCCGAAGCGGGTATAAAACCGATCTGACCTTGCGCCGCGTGCTGGAGGGCTACTAAATGAGCGAATTATCCGTTTTGAAAAATATGGTCCGAACGGGCATCGTCTCTTCTGTCAACGCAGGGAACCGAACGGCCCGTGTGACCTTTTCGGACAAGGGAGAAAGCCCGATTGTTTCGGGAGAACTGAAAGTTCTGAAAAATGCGCCATTCATCCCGGCGCAGAACGCGCCGCAACGGACGGAAACCGAGAGCGGCGGAAGCGGCGACGCGGCCTTTGCGGGCCACAGCCACGCCGTCAAGATCAGCCCATGGCTACCGTCGCCGGGGGATTACGTGCTTTGCATCTACCTCCCGACAGAGGACGGGGATGGGTTCGTGATTGGGGGGATTTGACGATGGCAGAAATCGGAAGCTGGGGGACGTTCACCTTTTACGTCTCACGGTCATCCATCAAGACGTTTGACGACCTGAAATGGGAAAGTTCGGTGAAGTACGCCACGCACGAGCGGCATTTGAAAGAGCCGCTTTTGGAGTTCACAGGGCAGGACGTGGAAAGCATGTCTTTCACCATGTTCTTTTCCGTCTTTTTGGGCGTGAACCCCATTGCGGAGGTTGCGAACCTGCTTCAAACCATGCGGCGGGGCGAGGCCCATTACCTAATCATCGGCCCGAAAGCGTATGGGACAAACAAGTGGGTCATCACCAAACTGTCAAATTCCCTGCAACGATACGACCGGGGCGGGAACCTGCTGGCCGCATCGGTCAACGTAACCATGCAATCATATTCGAGCAGATAGGAGGGCGGACGATGGCTTACACCGTAAAGGCATACGCCCTTGAAAAAATCAACCTCGCGCCGGAGGACACCACGGAAGAGGTATTGCAGAACGTGGCGGTCATCCTTTCTACGCCGAAATTTTCCGTTCCGTTGGAGCGGGGCTTGGGGCTGGCGCAACGGTTTCTTGACAAACCGATTCCGGCGGCGCAGTCAATCTTGATTTCGGAGGTACTCGAAGCGATCGAGGAATTCGAGCCGCGGGCGGAGGTGGAAAACGTGACCTTTGAATTGGGGGACAGGCCGGGGACCCTGATTCCCATTGTGGAGGTGAAGATCATTGGCGGCGACGAATAGGAGTTACCCGGACATTTCCTTTGTGGAAACCGACACGGAAACAATCGTGAACGCGCTGATTCAGTCATACGAGAAGTTCACCGGGCGCACGCTGTACCCGGCGGACCCGGCGCGGCTTTTCATTTTGTGGGTGGCGGACATCATCGTTCAAGAGCGGGTGAACATCGACTTTTCGGCAAAACAGAACGTGCCGCGGTACGCGGAAGGGGAATATCTGGATTCCATCGCAGAACTGTTCAAGGACACGTACCGATTGGAGCCGGAAAAGGCGAAAACAACTTTGCGCTATACGCTGTCCATCAAACTTGACACCGCAACCGTCATCCCGGCGGGGACCCGCGCAACACCGGACGGCGACGTTGTGTTTGCCACGCTTCAAGACCTGACCATTCCGGCGGGCCAGTTGTCCGGCGACGTGGCGGCGGAATGCACGCAGGCGGGAGAAATCGGGAACGGCTTTGTTCCGGGGCAAATCAAACAGGCGGTTGACGTGTTCCCCTACTTTCAAAGCGTGTCGAACACAACGGAGAGCGCGGGCGGCGCAGATGAAGAGAGCGACGCGGCATTTTATGAACGGCTACGGGAGAGCGTGGAAACATACTCCACAGCGGGGCCGATGGGCGGATATGAGTATTTCGCAAAATCCGCGTCGGCCCTGATCGCGGACGTAAAGGCCACGTCGCCGGAGCCGGGAGAAGTGGACGTGCGGGTTCTGCTGGCAGGCGGAGAACTGCCAGAAGAAGAAATCTTGAAAGAGGTTTCGGAAATCCTGAACGCGGACACGGTGCGCCCGCTGACCGACCATGTGACCGTCAAGGCCCCGGAAACCGTGGCATACAACATCGACGTGACCTACTACACACAGGAGGGCGGCGCAATCAGCGACGACGTGATTTCGGAGAACGTAAACGCGGCGGTGGGCGCGTTCAAGAAATGGCAGGCGGAGAAGATGGGGCGGGACGTGAACCCGTCCTATTTGATTCAACTGCTTATGCAAGCCGGGGTAAAGCGGGTGGAGGTCCGCGCCCCAGCTTTTGCGACGGTGAAAGACAATCAGGTTGCGAAAATCGGAACGACCGCCGTTACGAACGGGGGTGCGGAAAGTGAATGACAACGAACTGCATTCGGCAGATTATACGCGGTCCCTCCCCCCTCCCCTGAAAAACGACCCGACCATGACGGCCCTTGCGCGGGTCATTGCGGAGCAGTTGCAAGGGACGGTCCAGCAGATCGGGAAGAACATCATATACGCCCGGATTGACGAACTGGACGAACAGACGCTTGACGTGCTGGCCTATGATCTGCATGTGGATTGGTACGACTATTCCTATCCGATCGAAGTCAAGCGGCAGACCATCCGGGACAGCGTGCGCGTTCACCGGAGGTTGGGGACGAAATACGCCGTCGAAACCGCGCTGGGGGCGGTATTCCCCGGAACGCGAGTGCAAGAGTGGTTCGAGTACGGCGGAGAACCGTACATGTTCAAAGTCATCATCGGCGCGACGGAATCGGGGGTATCGGCGGACCGGCAAGCGGCGGTTTTGGAGCGGGTGCGCTTTTATAAAAACCTCCGGTCCCATTTGGAAGCAATCAGTTATCAGATTGAGAAAAAAGCGGCAGTATTCACGGCGGCGGTCCATTCCGTCGGCGTGCGACTGGAAGTTTACCCCTATCTTGCGGAGGACATCGAGGAAACGGCGCGCATCAAGGCCGGAGCGGGCCACACCGTCGGCGTGCGCGTGGACATTTACCCGCATGTTTACCGGAAGATGGGGGCAGATTGGCGCGCGTTATGCGCCGCTTATATTCAGCAAACCGGGAAACTTGAAATCTTCCCGCAGAACAGAACGGAGGCGTAACAATGGCGGAAATCGAAAACAAATACGGAAGTATTGTGACCGACGTAGGCATTCAGCTTGTCACGGAAGCAGTCATGGAGGGCCAGAAAGTCAATATTACGACCCTTGCCGTGGGAGACGGCGGCGGAAGCTACTACAAGCCGAATTCCACAATGACCGCCCTAAAGGGCGAGAAATGGCGCGGAAAGGTAAACCGCGTGGAGGTCAACGAGAAATCCCCGAACATGATTGACGTGGTGGCGGTGGTCCCCTCCGACGTGGGCGGCTGGACTATCCGGGAAATGGGCGTGTTCGACGACGCGGAAGAGCCGAACATGATCGCCGTTTGCAATACGCCGGACACAGAAAAAGTCATTATCACCAGCGGAGCCGCCGGGGAAATTGAACTGACTATGCACATCGAAATTTCCAACACGGGCGCGATCTCTTTTGTCATCGACCCGAACGTGGTAACGGCCACGAAAAAGGACCTTGCAGACCACAACACGTCGCAGACGGCGCACGCCGCGGAGTTTGAGAAAAAGGCAGACGTTACCGCCCTGAACGACCACGCGAACAACAGCGACATTCACGTGAACCCCACGACGATGGGGAACTATGACACGGCCATTGCCGGACTGATCGACCACACGGAGGACACAGAAGTTCACGTTCAGCCGGGCGAGCGGGCCGCGTGGGACGCGGGCGCGGAGGCCGCAGAGCAGGCGGAGGCGGACGCGGCGGAAGCCCTGTCCGCGATTGCGGGGCTGGAAAGCCGCGTTTCCCGCGTGGAAGATGGCCTGTTCAACAACATCACCGGAAACCCGTTTCTTGTGCAATTTGATTCCCTCGACGGGGTGGTTATGACAAAGGGCATTTGGAACGCGGCCAGAAACAGAATCGAATGTTGAGGGAATACGCCTGCACACGGCGGGAACTGTCCTGCATCATTGGGAATCTGTTTGCGGAGCTGGACCCGCCTTGCGCCGCGTGCGATTCCGACGCTGACGAACTGACGATCAGCGGGCGAACCTATACCGGGGCGCAGGCGGTTCTAACTGTCACGGAATGGGGATTCCGGTTCGACGGGGACCCGTCGGAGATTGAAGAAATCCGGGGGAAAGAGGTGCTTGCGGCGTGGCGGATGAAAAGGAATTTATCATCATCACGAAAGCGAAAGATTTAGCCTTTCACACCTACGACATGACCACCGCCCGCCGCTTTCCAAAGCGGCACGGGAAACTTGCCGTAGACCTGATGGAATTTGCGCGGGAAATCGTGATTCATATTCAGGACGCGAACGAACTTGATATTACGGACGCGGGAGAGTTCCGGGAACGGCGGTATGAACAGAAACAGGCCCTTTCACGTTGTAAAGACATGCTGTTTTTGATCGAACTGGCCGAACGAAAGAACCTGATTTCAACGGCACAATGCGCGGCGTGGACAAAGTACGCCGTGGAAGTAAAACGGATGACGGCCAGTTGGAGGAAAAAGGACCTCGAACGGTTCACAGAATCCAGACAACGGGGAAACGCGCCGCGGCGGTGATCGCCGGGGCGTTTTTCTTGGGGTGCGGCTTGTAGCGTCGAACTCGTACAACGTCCGCAACGTCAATTCCTCCGGCGCGATGAACTGGAACAACGCGTACAACGGCAACAGGGGCGTTCGCCCGCTTTGGTGGAATACCGCGAATGAGTAAGCTAACGGCTGAAAACAGAGGACCACTATCAAAGGAAGCCGCATCCCTCCGCCGCGGTGACAGCGCGACGGTAAACACAAGATTGGTGAAGCAAGGCCCACGGGAACCAGTTTCCGCCCCGGCGCGGGCGCGCGGCGGGGTCCGATGATGAAGCATTGCGACGGCAGGCGCAGGCCGCTTGCCGTCCCCGCAAGGCCGATTCTATACACGGCAAGGAGTTATTTTTTATTATTATGCAACAAACAGAATTCGAGCGGGTCCACGATTTCGGGAACCTGTACGCAGGGTTTCTAAAAGCCCGCCGGGGCAAACGGGGAAAAGAAAGCGTTGCGAAGTTTGAAGCAAACCTACTGGAAGCCCTTTGCCTGCTTTCGGAAATGCTGAAGAACAAAACCTATCGCCCGTCGGAATATTTCGTATTTCGGGTTTACGAACCGAAAGAACGCATTGTTATGACCAACGCGTTCAAAGACAAGGTGGTTCAGCATTCCTTATGTGACAATGTGTTAGAACCAGCGTTTTCCCGTACCTTTATCCGCGACAACTACGCGTCGCAGGCCGGGCGCGGGACGCATGACGGACTGTATCGACTGGAAGCGTTTATGCGGTCCTATTATTTCGAGCGGAAAGCGCGGGAAGAACAACGGTGCCGGGAGGAGGGGTTGCCGCGGCCCGACCCGCGCGCCGCCCATTATGCGGACGGCTGGGTTCTGAAATGCGACATATCAAAATATTTCTACTCAATTCCGCATGAACCATTGAAAGCAATGGTGCGCCGCTTCATCCGGGACCCGGACGTTCTATGGCTTGTTGATATGATCATTGACAGCACGGACGACCCCGGAATTCCGATCGGCAACCAGACTTCACAATGGTTCGCGGTCATGTACCTTTCGGGGCTTGACCACTTCATAAAAGAGAAATTGGGAATCCGCTATTATGGGCGGTATATGGACGACTTTTACTTGATTCACGAGGACAAGGCGTATTTGCAGTATTGCCGCCGGGAGATTGAAAAGTACGTGGCCGGGCTGGGACTGAAACTGAACAACAAGACAAATATTTTCCCATTGCGGAACGGAATTGATTTCCTTGGATTCCGAACCTATATGACCGACACAGGGAAGATCGTGCGAAAAGTAAGGAGGAACAGCAAATGTAACGAGCAAAGGAAATTGAAGAAACAGCGGGGCTTGCTGGACAAGGGGAAAATTACCCTTGCGGCAATCGAACAGTCATACGGAAGTTGGCGGAGCCATGCGGCAAAGGGCAACTGTCACCACCTTATCCGGGAAACGGACCGCCTGTTCAAAAAATTATTCAAGGAGAGTGTTAAACAATGGCAAAAAGTTTAAGTTCCCTTGCCGTTGGCGCGCTGGTCAAGGACACGGGGACGCTTTACAACGGGAAACCGATTATCTGGAAAATCGCGGACAAGAACCACGCCGGGTTTCCGGCGAATTCCGTCACGCTGATCACAGAACGCATTATCTCGCTGAAATGCTTTGACGCTATGGAGCAGAACAACAGCGACGGAAACCGCCGTTCCTACGGCAACAACCGCTGGATTTGGTCAAATATCCGCCGATGGCTGAATAGTCAAGCGGGGGCGGGCGCGTGGTACGCGGCCCAGCACGGGCAGGACGCGCCGCCGAACAACTCGAATGTGTGGAGCAACTACAACGAGTACGAGGCAGAAGCGGGCTTTCTGGCGGGGTTCTCCGCGAACTTTATTGCCGCCCTGCTGACCACGAACCGGACCGTCGGAAAAGCGCAGGTGGACGGCGGCGGAACAGAAACATGCACCGACAAGATTTTCTTTGCCACGTCAACGGAAGTTGGATTGTCGGGCGACGTGGTGGCCGGGAGCAAACTTGCGCTATTCACGGATGACAATTCCCGCAAGGCGAAGCCAACGGCGGAATGCGTATCAAAAAGCGAATACCAGACAAGCAGTTTTAACGTCAATGACCCGTGGTACTGGTGGCTTGCGGACGCTTATGCGTCGCACTCGTACAGCGTCCGCTACGTCTATTCCTCCGGCGCGATGAACTGGGACAACGCGTACGACGGCGACGGGGGCGTTCGCCCGCTTTGTAATCTAAAATCTGAAATCTTGGTATCTGATAACCCGGATTCGGACGGCGCATACACGATCATTTGGAACCGCGCCCCGTCGGTCCCGGATTCCATCGACGTTCCGAGCGACGTTCGGGGCGGCGAAAAACTGACTGTGACGTGGGGGACCTCCACCGACCCGGACAACAACCTTTCGGGGTACATCCTCGAACGGCAGTACAACGGCGGCGGCTGGGCGCAGGTCTACAAGGGAATCAACCGGACGTACACCGACCAGATCACAAAGGGCTGGGAGAATGTGGCGTACAGGGTCAAAGCATACGACAGCGCGGGCGCGGAATCGGCGTACAAAACCAGCGCGACACGGACGGTCATCAACAACACGCCGCCCACGATCAGCGGGACAGATACGGACCTTGGGGCAAAGACCGGAGCGTTCGACCAGAAATACACCGTCACCGACCCGGACAGCGGCCAGACGATCACCGTCGTTGAGAAGATCGACGGAACGCAAAAGCGGTCCTACGCCGCGACCAGCGGGCAGGAATACACGTTCAGCGTGACCGCGGATGAATGGCGGAAGCTGTTGAACGGGTCCCACACGCTGACGGTGACGGCGACGGACAATTACGGCGGAGCCGCGACGCGGACTTACACATTCAGCAAGAACGAAACTGAAATCGAACTGACCCTTGCAACGCCCCTTGAAGCCGACGACATGGTGACAAAGGCGATTATGTCCATTACCCGGCAGATTCCGGCAGGCGCAGAATTCACCGTGGAGGCGTGCAACAACGGCCACGACGATTCCCCCGCATGGGAGGACGTGACGCAGGCCGTCACCAGCGGGAGCAAGTTTTTCCTTTCCAACGACAGCAAGACGGCGGAGGAATGGGGATTCAATTTCCGAATCAAGGTGAAGCGGAACAGCGCAAGCGGGGATTGCTTTATTTCATCCGTGGGAGGGAATTTTGAATGAGCGTACAGCATAAGAGGACAAGCATCAAGAACAAGCCGAAAACGGTTGAAGAGTTGACCGCGCAGGGGGCGGAACTGGAACGCAAGGTTTCGGAGTTGGAGCAGGGCGGTGGGAGCGCGTCCCCGGCTATGCAAGCGGCGGTCATGTCCGCCCGGCTGACCATGCACGACGAAATCAAGGCAGGAAAACGAACAGGGACCGACGTTGTGGCTTGTGAAGCGTTGTTCGAGGAATGGAAGCCCGGAAAATATGAAAAAGACGATGTGCGGGTTCACGACGGGCAGGTGTGGCGGTGCTGTCAACCACATGACAACAAGAACAACCCTGATATTGAGCCGGGCAAATCTCCGGCGCAATGGGTCCCGTATCACACTACGGACCCGGCAAAGGCAAAGCCGTTCATTCAACCCACAATGGCGGAAGATTCCTACCAAAAGGGCGAAGTCTGCTTGTGGACTGACGGCAAAGTTTATCGGTCCACAATGGAAACCGCAAACGCCTATTCCCCCACAGACTATCCGCAGGGATGGGAAGTTGTGGACATGGAGTAAGCGAACGCCCCGGCGCGGGCCTGTACCACGCCGGGGCCATTCTATCACGGGAGGAAAAGGAACGTGACAATCACCGAACTTCTGTCTGGCGGCGGTGGGATTGTCGGGCTTTTGCTGGTGCTTCTGACGTTGGTTCAGATTGCCCCTATCAAGGTCAATCCGTGGACGGCAATCGGAAAGGCCGTCGGGCGGGCGATCAATGGGGACGTGATCGAGAAGTTAGAAGAAACCCGGAGAACCCTTGACGATCACATCAAGACCGACGACGCACGCAATGCAGACATGCACCGGGCCGCGATTTTACGGTTCAACAATGAGCTATTGCGGGATATTCCCCACACGCGGGAAGAGTTCTTTGAAGTTTTAAGCGAAATTGACTTTTACGAGCAATATTGCGACACCAACAAAGAGTATATCAACAACCGCGCAACACATGCCGTTGCAAATATCAAACGAGTTTACGACGACAGATTGATAAAGCATGATTTTTTGTGAAAGGCGGTGTGAAACGTGCTTTACCTTATCAGCGCCGCCGCCGGGCTAATCGGTGGAATTGCCGCGGTCCTCCTATTTGGCGGACGGCGGAGCCGCCGGAAGAAAGAGCAGGACCGCCGAAAGATCGAGTTTTCAAAACTGGTTCTTTCGGCGGTGCTTTTGACCTATTTTGCGGGGTTCGTCGTCGGCGTTCGTGTCGTTATCCTCGACCCCTCGCAACTTGGCGTTTTCCTCGCCTATGTGGGAACCCCGGCGGCAACGGCAATCGGCTTTTACAGTTGGAAAGCAAAGGCGGAAAACGTGGTGAAGATCAAGCAGGCAAACCCGACGGCGACGGAGGGAATGCCCGTAGACCTGAACAACATTCAGCCATAGCGGAGGAACACAAATGACACAGGAACAAAAAGCATTTATTGAGCGGGTGGGCGCGCTGGCCGCGGCGGATATGCAGAAAAGCGGCGTGCTTGCCTCGCTGACAATCGCGCAGGCGATTTTGGAAAGCGGCTGGGGAAAATCCGGCCTGACCGTCAAGGCAAACGCCCTGTTCGGCATCAAGGCGGGGACAAGCTGGAAAGGCCGGGTTTACAGCACGAAAACGCAAGAGTGTTACGACGGCGTGAACTTTACCACTGTGACGGCCCTTTTCCGGGCATACGACAGTTGGGAAGAGAGCGTGGAGGACCATTCGGCGTTGCTGACGGGCGCGGCTCGGTACAAAGCCGTCGTCGGGGAGCGGGACTATAAAACCGCTTGCCGGGCGATCAAGGCGGCGGGCTACGCCACGGACCCGAAGTACCCGGACAAGCTGATTCAGATTATCGAATCATACGGCCTGACGGCCTACGACGGCGCAGGACAGGCCGGAGCGGGCGGCGGGTCAAATATCACGGCTGGGGCGGAACGCCCCGCAGACGCGAAAGGAGAGGGCAAAATGAAAGCGTCTGAATTCATCAAGAAACTGCAAGACATCGTGGACCATTACAAGACACTGTACGTCATGGGCTGTTTCGGCGCGCCCCTGACCGGGGGCAACGTGTCCCGGTACTGCCAGAACCACAGCTACAACAAGCAGGCGGCGCGCACGGCCATGATCAAGGCCGCGGCGAATCAGAACCCGCCCGTTTTCGGCTTTGACTGCGTGTGCATGATCAAGGGCGTTTTGTGGGGCTGGAATGGCGACGCGTCCAAAACCTACGGCGGCGCGTCCTATGCCTCCGGCGGTGTGCCGGACATCGGAGCCGACACCATGATTACGAAGTGTTCCGGCGTTTCCACCGATTTCAGCAAGATTGTTCCGGGGGAAGCCGTCTGGCTGAAAGGTCATATCGGCGTTTACATCGGCGGCGGAAAGGTGATAGAGTGTTCCCCGGCGTTCAAGAACTGCGTACAGGTGACGGCGTGCCTGAACATCGGCGCAATCTCCGGCATGAACGGGCGCAGGTGGACCAAACACGGCAAATTGCCGTATATCACCTATGACACCGCAGGCGCGGCCACAGGCGGCGCAGGAACGGCGCAGAAGCCCGGCGGGGCCTCCGACACCTCCGGCGCGCTGGCGTTCGCCGTGGGCGACGTGGTGCAGTTTACGGGCAACACGCACTACACCAGCGCGGCGGCGGCAAGCGGGAAAGCCTGTAGGCCCGGCCCGGCAAAAGTCACCATGATTTCAAAGGGCGCGAAACACCCGTACCACCTTATCAAGCAGGCGGGCGGCGGGTCCACGGTTTACGGCTGGGTCAACGCGGCGGACGTTCAGAGCGAGACGGACGCGGCCATTGACAAGCTGGCCGGGCTGGGGGTCATCAACTCCCCGGACTACTGGAAAAACGCCGTCGCAGGCGGAAAGGTGGCCTATCTGGATATTCTGTTCACACAGGCCGCGGCGAAGATTACAAAGGCCGGGCCGCGAACCGCGGACGTGAAATCGGGCGTTGACGCGCTGGTGAAAGCCGGGGTCATCAACACCCCGGAATATTGGTTGCAGAACTACGGGAAATTGCAGAGCCTTGACCTGCTTCTTTGCGCGCTGGGTGGGGCTGTGTAAAAACGAAAGGAGAAACGAATTATGAACATCATTCAATTTCTGGCCGCGAATTGGGACAGTGTTCTTGTGGTCCTCGCGTTCCTTGTGCTGGTTGTCGTGCTTATCAAGCGCGGAGAAACAAAGGTTTTGAAGAAGATTCTTTTTAATCTTGTCACACAGGCAGAAAAGCAGTTCGGGAGCGGGACGGGCGAATTGAAGTTTGCCGCCGTCGCAGACTGGATTTATCAGAGAATTCCGGCGGTGCTGAAACTGCTGTTCACGGAAAAGGATATTGCGACTATGATTGAAGCTGTATTGGAGGAAGCGAAAAAGGCGTGGGGAACCAACGAGAATTTGAAAGACTACGTGGAAACCCCGCCCGCCGAAACCATGCTGGCAATCGGAATTAAACAGGACGCGGAAGAGGAAGCAGACGCGCCCGCGGAAAGTGAATAACTGTCCGATTCGGACAGAAACGAAGCCCGCCGGGGGCATTCCCCGGCGGGCTTTTTTTGTTTGCGATTATAAATTTTCAAGGAAACAGGGTATATGATCGAATGCCGCGGAAATGATCTTGTCAATGTCGATCATCATCTTGCGCGTGTCCGCGCCGCACCCGTCATGCGCAGAAAGAACCTTTTCTTTCCATGCGTCAATCTGCTTTTCTAACTCCGAATTTTCCATAAACAACGTCCTTTCTTTATTGGGGCGGGCGGCGGCTTGCACCGCCCGCCTTTATCTTACGCGCTGACCGTGGACACGTCAAGCCGGAACGTGAGGTCAAGGACCTTTGCGCGGGTGGCGGCGTTGTTCCGAATGGCCTTTTCCAGCGTGGCCCGAACCCCGGCGGGAGCAAGAGACAGGCCGTAGGCAATCAGGCGATCTTCCGCCGCTTTCAGCGCGGCGCGGGCGGCGTTCAGTTCTTCTTCAAGCCCGGCGGAAGCAATGAGCGCGGCGCATTCGGCGTTTGCCTTTTCAAAGGCCGCGTCATCCTCCATGCAGTAAAGGAATTCGGGAACGGAGCCGTCGGGATTGACAATGCCGTTGTCGGCAATGAACTTCTTTTCGATGGCCTCTTGCCGGGATTCGACTTCCTGCACGCAGGCTTTGGCGACCATATAGGCCCGCTGGAACTTGTTTGCAGTTCTTTTCATGTTCATTCCCCTTTCTTGCGGCGGCAATGGACCGCGGCGGCGATAATCAGTTTCACAATGGCAACGACGATCAGGAAGATTCCGAGTTTTGCAAGCATGGTTGACAGTTCAGAAGAAAAAGTGTATTCTATGGGTGGGCGGTGAACCCGCCCATAGAATACGGGGTTTCGGCTTACGTGTGCTTATCAATCAGGAGTAACGCAAGCCCTACCAGAAAGTCCACGATTGCGGTTATTACGATGGTGCGAACATCGACCCGCGATTTCGTGGGCTTTTTCTTTTTCTTCTTCACCGTTTCACCCCCTTTCTGTTTATTATTATACTCACGTGAGTATGAAAAGTCAATAGGAAAACGTAAAGTTTTTCAAAAAAATTGCGCCGCCGTGGGAGGTTCGGCGGCGCGGGGTCAATCGGTATTTTCAATCAGGCGCATCACACGCAAGGCGAGATCACGGGCGGGCGCGCCCTCCACGCTATCAGCATAACGGCCCAGCACACCCAGCAAGCGCGCCTTGTACGCGTCAACCTCCGTCGGTATCTTTACGCCGTAGCGGGTTTCGTAGCAATCGCGGCAGAGGTACGGCGCGTTTGCGGTGATCGCCCCGTTGCTTTCGTCGGTGTACTGATACGCGCGGCAACTGCAAAGGGGCTTTCCACAGGATTCACAACGCCCGGAGAACTTGCGGGAGCGGGTGCGGGCCGTCCGGGTCATGCGGTGGGGCTTGCTGGACATCAAACCACCGCCCTTTCGCCTGCGGCGGGGACGCGAAAAGAAGCGATCTCCGCCGCCTTTGCAATATCCGCGTTCATACGGTCAAACATAACGGAAAGAGAAAACGCGGGGTACTTCCGGGAATTCATGGGATAGGTGCTATAAAGGCCCACGTAGTCACCTTTATTCGTGTTCTGGCGCGCGCCGCCGCAATTATTGTTTACAGTAGCGGTGAACACGGCGTAATCGGCCAGAATGTCAATCAGTTGTGCGCGGGTGTAACCCTTGTATGATTTCATCGAACTATCCTCCATTCATCAAAGAGGGGCGGCGGCTTGCGCCGCCCCTTGTTAGTTTATCCGGCCACGAACACGCCCAGCGGAGAGCCACCCGCAGACCGCCACCCGCGGCGGTGAATGTCGGAGAGGCGGACCCGTTCGGGACGGTCCGGGCGGCTGTCCCAGCGAATCAGGGCAAACACGCCGCCACGGAAGAAACGCCCGTCGGGGACATCCTCAAAGCCGATCACCGTTCCGCCCTCAACGGGATAGCAGGCACCGCAGACGCATTCGACGCGCTGGCCGATCATTACAATTACCGTCCCACTGTCGGCGGGCTGGGAAATAGTGATCACGTTGGAGGGGGCCGCGTCCTCCGCGGGAACGGAAACGGCGGATTCCTCCGCGGTTGGGGCCTCTTCCTCCGGCTGAACCTCACGTTCAGCGCGGAACGTGGGAGCCATAGAATAGCGGTCCGGCTGGATATATTCGCCGGAATCATCGAAGCGAATCTTGGAACGGCGGGATTCGCCCATATACTCATAAGAAACGGTTTTTGCGGTCCGTCCGGTGATCTTGATGGAGAAAATGCACTCACTGTCGCAAATGCTACGTGTGAAGTATTCCTTGCCAATCTCAAACTTTTTCATGTGATTACCTCCCATATATGAAACCAGAAGTTGAAGTGTTGTCGTTACCGTGTCGGCCCCCTTTTCGTGTCGGCCCGTAAGGTTGGCCCCCGCCGTATTCTTTATGCCCCGGCAGGTGGGCGGGTTGTGCTTCCCTCTTTCTGTCTTTTATTATACTCACGTGAGTATGAAAAGACAAGATGGAAATTTGCACAAAAATACTCACGTGAGATTGTGCGCTTTTTCATACTTGCGTGAGTATTCAAGAAGTGATATAATCAGCGGAGAAAGGAGGCGGACACATGGAAAAGAAAAAGTATGCGTGCAACACACGGGCGAAGAACAAGTGGAACGCAGAAAATTACGACCGCCTTTACCCCTATGTAAAGATTGGGAAAAAGGCGATCTATCAAAAAGCGGTAGAAGCTGGCGGCTTTGAAAGCCTGAACGATTTGATTGAAACGGCGACGGACAGAATCGCGGCGGAGGTTTTGGGGCTGACCCCGGAGCAATACGCGGCGGAAGTGCAGGCCGCGGCGGACGTAAAAAAGAAATCAGAATAAGCAAAAGAACGGCGGGCATAATTCAATGCCCGCCGTTCTGCTTTATTCGTTCAATGCCGCGTGCTGGTAAAAGTCGTCGCAGATTTCCGGTATATTGTCGGAATCAAAATTTTCAAAATTGATCTTATCAAGCGTATCTTTGTAGAATGTCACTTTCATAACGGTTTCGGTTGAAGTGTTGCCATAAGCATCAACGAGCGGGAAAGACCAAAAAAGAGAAACGCGCCCGATGTCGTCGCGGGATTGCAGAGATTCCAGAATGTCGGCGGCCTGCAACAGCATTCCTTTCCGAACCATATTCGAGGTTAAATTATCTTTCCCGGAAAGATAGATGTCCACAAAGGAGCCGTCCGAACTTTCCCCGACGCTGGCCGCGTCGTAAATACTGACATCTTCTTTTTCGGCGTTGGCCGCGGTGATCGCGTCGTCAACTGCCTGTTCCAGCGTGGCCGGAGTTTCCGGCGCGGCGGGGTCATCCGTGGGCGCGGGTTCTACGGGAGCCGGGGCGGGGTTCGGGTAAAGTTCCTCCCCGTTGTATTCCACGCGGTCAACCACGCCGTCGGTGTAATAGACATCATACACGTAAAGCCCGGCGGAAACCTGACAATGCCCGTCGTCACCCGCCTTTCTGGTGACATTTGTTACTTTTGCTTCCATGCCGCAGGACACAAGGATAATGAATACTTCATCGGCCTGTTCCGGCGTGATTGCCATACCGGAAGAAAGCGCGCTTTGCGAATCGGCGTAAAAGTCGTACTGTTCGGACAATTCGGCGTGCTTGGGCGTGTCGTAGTCCGCAAGACACCCGGAGAGGGAGAGGGCAAGACAGGCCGCAAGAAAAAGAGAAAGCAATCTTTTCATGTGAAATCCTCCATTTCGCCGCCCGCTGTGTCGGGCGACCCGTATTTTTGCGGGTTTGAATCCATTGAAAGCATTGGATTCTGACCTTTAACACAATTATCGGCGGTGTGCGTGTTAAAGTCAAGAAAAATGCGAAACTTTAACACATGTGGAGGAACAACCGATGAAGATATATGACTATAAAGGGCGCAAAAATCTTTGCGGAAACCGCGTAAAAGAAGCCCGCGCCCGCCTAAAAATCACACAAGAGGACCTTGCGGCCCGGTTACAGGTGGAGGGAATCACGATGGAGCGGGACAGCGTAAGCCGAATTGAAATTGGAACGCGTTTTGTGACAGATTATGAACTTGTCGTTCTCGCAAAGGTCCTAAACGTGTCTTTGGAATGGCTGACGGAGCAGAACGAAAAATAAATACTTGCGTGAGTATGAAACAAATGCTATAATATGACCACAACGGCGGAGGAAACCCCGCAAGAACAAGGGAGAACGAAAGAAACCCGCCCGGATTGGGCGGGTTTCTTTGCTTTGTGGAGGTTGTGGCATGGGACACGTATTTAGCCATTTATCAAAAACAGACCGTTATAAAATTGAAGCCCTCTTGAATCAGGGGCATACAAAACGGGAAATTGCGGACGAATTGCACGTGCATATCAGCACGATTTACCGCGAAATCAAACGCGCCCGCTGGCAGTATTTGGACGGTGATACATGGATTACAGAAGATCGCTATAACCCGGACGGGGCGGAAAAGCGATACCGCGAAAACCTCGCCGCAAAAGGCGCACCGCTGAAAATCGGGCGCGACTTTGAGCTTGCGGAATACATAGAACGAAAGATTATCGTGGAAGATCGTTCGCCCGCCGCGGCCCTTGCCGAAATCAGGTTGGAAGGGCGGACGTTCAAAACCTCGATTTGCGTAAGCACGCTTTACAGTTACATTACAAAGGGCGTTTTCCTGTCCCTGACCAACAGCAATTTGCCGGAGAAATCGAAGCGAAAGCGAGAATACAAGAAAGTTAAAAAGACCGGAAAGCGTGCGTCGTATGGGAAAAATATCGAAAAACGCCCGGATGAAGTGGACCAGAGAAGCACTTTCGGGCATTGGGAGGGCGACACAGTTTACAGCAAAAAAGACGGGTCAAAAGCCCTGTTTGTGCTGACAGAGCGTTTGACCCGATGGGAAATCATTACAAGAATCAAAGACCGGACGGCGGCGAGTGTTGTAAAGGCAATGGACCGCATAGAACGGAAATTCGGTGCGGACCTTTTCGCAAAGGCATTCAAGACGATCACATTCGACAACGGCGGGGAGTTCTCTGACGTGAAGAGGTTAGAACGGTCCGTGGTGCGAAAGGGAAAGCGGAGGACAGCGGCTTACTACTGCCACCCGTATTCATCGTATGAACGCGGGTCAAATGAGTGCCAGAACAAAATGATTCGCCGGAAGTTTCCGAAAGGAACCGATTTCGGAAAAGTGTCCGCGGCGGAGATTGAGGCGGCAGAAGCATGGATGAACAATTATCCGCGTGAAATATTGGGATGGAAAACGGCTGAAATCTGCTTCCGGGAGTGTATTGCCGCCCTTGCTTGATGCCCTAAAAATAAATTTTTATATTTTTTTCGCATTTACTATTGACATTTCCGTTCAATTATGGCCGCCACGCCGTCACTGTCGCAATCGGGCGCGATAACGTCGGCAATAGCCTTGACCCTGTCGCTTCCGTTTGCCATCGCGGCCTTAAAGCCGACCGCTTTGAGCATTTCCTCATCGTTTTGCGCATCGCCTATCGCTATGCACTCGGACATATCTATGTCCAGTGCGCCGCACAATGCACGCAGCCCCCTTGCCTTGCTCACGCCGCTTGCGTTTATCTCAAGCGAGCGTGCAGTGTGGCTGGTTATGCTCACGGGCAGAGTTTTTATCTGCTCATAAACAGCGTCGGCCTCACCGTCGGCGGCGAAGAACAAATTGAGCTTTTCTACGGGCTTGGGATCTGCCATAAACATGGCAAACGCATCATCAACCATATTCATTCCCTTGCGGTAGACAGGCTCATAAGCGCTCAGCCCGAAGTCGGCGCAGTTATCTACGCACCATGCGCTGCTGTAGGTCTTGTCATCTATAAAAAATATCGGCATAACATAGCCGGCTGCACGCGCGGCAATGTATTTGACGGTTTCCGGGTCTATCGTTTCATACAAAAACTTTTTACCCGTTTGCGTATCGATAACCGACGCGCCCGAGCCTGTTACGGCATAGCGCATGCCACGCACCATATCTATGTACGGCTTTACAAGACTTATACTCCGCCCTGTTGAGAAAACAACGGTCTTACCCTGCGCTATGGCCTTCTCCATGGCGCTCACTGTCGCCGGAGTAAGCTCCTTATTCGAGTTTAGTGCCGTCGCATCCATGTCGGCGGCAAGAAGTTTATATTTCATTTTTCTCTCCCCATGTTTCTTGCGTAATAAAAAATATACTGCTGGGCAAGCCCTGCATACTCCCCGAGCGTTTCCGGCTCGAAATCCGGCGGAAAGTTCTCTTTCAGGGCGCGCTTCATCCACACATCTATCGGGAACGCCTCCATGTGCCACAGCCCGAACAGCACTACGCAGTTTGCCACCTTCTCACCCACGCCGCGTATAGAGCGCAGAGCCTTTATCGCCTGCTTATAATCGCATTTTTTCAGAGCTTCAAGGTCAATTTCTCCGCCAACGACCGCTCGCGCGGCACAGATTATGTACTCGGCTCTGTATCCCGAGCGGATACAGGCAAGCTTCTCCGGCTCGAGCGTTGCAAGCCGCTCGGCGCTCGGAAACGTGTAATATACCTTATCGCCAACGCTTATCGGGTCGCCGAAATTTTCGCAGAGGCGCTCTACGATGCCCTTGATGCGGCTTATATTATTGCACTGCGATATAATAAACGAGCACAGCGCCTCCCAACTGCCCTGCCGCAAAATGCGTATACCGCGGCCGTACTCCACGCATTTTGAGAGGTATTCTCCGGTGAAAGCACGGCTTATCTCAGCGTAATCGGTACCGAGATCAAAATACTGCTGCCATATATCCTCCGGTGCGTCAGAAGTTATGTAAACCTCTCTGTCCTTTACCGAAGCTTCGGCATAGTATCCGGCAACAACGCCCCTGTAAACTCCGTCATCGCCGCAGTTCCAGCGGAAGCACTGACCGCATTCAAATGTTTTTATAATATCGAGCTCCTGTGTGCTGCAAAGCTTCATATTATCCCTCGAAAATTGAAAAATTATAATAAATTATATACCCATACAGTCGTTTTTACAAGTTGCGCATATTGATAAAATATGCGATAATAAGGGCATTAAATTCGGGAGGTCTGTCATGGGCTTTTTAAGTGAATACAACGCAAAGCTCACAAGCGCCGAAACGGCTGTCAAGTGCGTCAAGAGCGGCGACTGGGTCGAATATACGTCAAACCTCGGCTTTCCTGCCGCCTGCGACCTTGCATTGTCGAAGCGGCGCGACGAGCTTAAGGGTGTGAAAATACGTGGGGATCTTATCTTCGGGCCAATTCAGGTCATTGAGTGTGACCCCGAAATGGAGCATTTTGTTTATAACACCTGGCACTGTTCGGGCTACGAGCGCAAAATGTGCGACAAAGGCAGAGCTTTTTTTGAACCGATGGTGTTCAGGAATCTCGCCTGGTATTACAAAAATTTTCTCACCTCCGACGTCTGTATGGTCACGGTCTCCGGGATGGATGACGATGGGTATTTCTACTTCGGCCCCTCGCTCGGCATGTCAAAATGCATAGCGGATAACTCGAAGATCGTCATTGTGGAAGTCAACCGCAACATACCGCGCATAAAAGGCAGCGAGGAAACGAGGATACACATATCCGAGGTTGACTACATCGTTGAGACCGGCGATCCTCCGCTGTTTGAGATGCCGAATCCCGCGCCGACGGAAACGGACGTTAAGATCGCAAACCTGCTGCTTCCGTACATTAAGGACGGAGCGTGCGTGCAGCTTGGCATCGGCGGTATGCCGAACGCCCTCGGTGAGCTTATCGCCGACAGTGATCTCAAGGATCTTGGTATGCACACGGAGCTGTGCTCGGATGGGTATCTTGCCATGTTCAAATCCGGAAAGCTCACGAATGCAAAGAAAACGCTGCATCCGGGCAAGGGCGTACTCGGCCTTGCGATCGGAAGCCACGAATTTAATGAGTGGCTCAACGATAATCCGGGCTATGTCGGCTATCCCCTTTCGTATGTAAACGATCCCTATGTCATATCGCAGAACGACGACATGGTGTCGATAAACGCCTGCATCGGAGCCGATCTCTACGGGCAGATAAGCTCGGAAAGCTCCGGCACGAGGCAGATAAGCGGAACGGGCGGCCAGCTCGACTTTGTTTGCGGCGCGCAGATGGCGTGCGGCGGCAAGGCGTTTATATGCATGAGCAGCACCCACACCGACAAAAACGGCGTAATGCACAGCCGGATAGTTCCGACGTTTTCGGGTGATATAATCACCACTCCGCGCTCTCTTGCGTTTTACGTTGCAACGGAATACGGCGTTGTTAATCTCGCCGGGCTGACAACATGGGAGCGCGCTGACGCAATGATAAGCATTGCTCACCCCGATTTCCGCGATGAGCTTATAAAGGCGGCCGAGGCTAACCGCATCTGGCTGCCGTCAAACAAGAGGTAAGGCAAATGGAAACATCTATTCTATACGAAGGCAGACCCGAAAACTACGCCGACAGGCTTCCTAAGGAGCAGCGCTGCTACGATATGCTCGACAGGCTTGGCATAGCGTACAGCCGCGTCGATCACAAGCATGCCGATACTATCGAGGCCTGCCACGAGATCGAACAAACGCTGGGAGCCGAGATATGCAAAAATCTTTTTCTGACTAACCGCCAGCAGACGGAGTTTTATCTTCTGCTCATGCCGGGGGACAAGCCGTTTAAAACGAAGATTCTTTCAAAGCAGATCGGCACTGCGCGCCTGTCGTTTGCCTCGCCCGAGCATATGCAGGAGCTTCTGGATATAACGCCGGGCTCCGTAAGCGTCCTCGGCCTTATGAACGATGGCGGCAAGGTGCATCTCGTGATAGACTCCGATCTGCTTAAAGACGAGTTTATCGGCTGCCATCCGTGCATAAACACGTCTACGCTTAAAATTAAGACGGCCGACATAATTGAAAAGTTTCTTCCCGAGGTCGGGCATGATTACGCCGTGGTAAGCCTGCCGTGGGAGATTGAAGAATAAGCGGCATAATGTACGCCGGAGCCTGAGCCGTACAGCTTTGTGCCCGGCGAAATATAAAAATCACCCACCCTGCGTGAAAAACGCAAGGTGGGTTTTGTTTACTCGATCGGCGTAAATATCATTTTGCACTTGGGGCAGAAAAAGCTCTCGGCAACCCCAGGTTTCAGAGTGCCCTCTGTTATCTTAATGTCTCCGTCACCGGCGAGAAAGAATCCTTCTTTCTTTTCGCCGCTCCAAATTATCTGGCGCGAGGACTGGATATAGCCTCTCTCCGTCGCGCCGCCGCAGAATGGGCATTTCATAGAACTCCTCCAATAAACAAATTATGCAAAATAATTTTGATAATAAAAAGTGTGTGGGAACGCTGTCCCTTTATAGTTTCTTTTTGAATAGCAATTACCTGTGTACATATAATTAGTATTCCCTCCTTCATACATTACACGTTTTCCACATTGTTTCGTTTGATTTTCACATTTTCACTAAGACGGTATATATCATTTTCCACCCCCTTGTAATTTTTCATTTAAAACTTGTTATTTCCGTTTAACTTGCCACAATACAATTATCAGATGCGCTGCCCATGCTCCGGCGAGGCCGCAGAGGATATACCATGCAAATTCTGCGGCAGTTATGACAAGGCCGAACACCGAATTTGACACCGATTCTTTAGTAAACCCGATCGCGGCAAACGATTCACAGACGATCCATGCAGCCATAGCTGTAAGCGCATACTTATAAAAGCTCTCGTTATCGGCGCTGCAGCACCTTATGGCGACACCGAATGCCATGGCAATTATCATTGCTATCGCATTCCACGTATTAAAATTCAGCAAAATGACTTTATCCCAAAAGAATGCATACTCCCGCCCGAGGCACAGCATGGCAGTCAGCGCGACGCAGATCAGCGTTATAAGCCGCCAGCGCCGGCTAAGCTCTTTTTTCTGAATTTTCAGCGCCTCATGCACAAGCTGTCCGGCATCATCGGCATTGATGCTCCCCTTGTCCAGGCGCTCACCCTTGATCAGCTCGGCAACTCCGATGCCAAGCTCGTCGGCAAGCTTCTCAATAAGCACGACATCCGGAAACCGCTTGCCGCACTCCCAGTTTGACACGGCCTGCTTCGATACGCCCACCGCAGCCGCAAGGTCGCTTTGCGTCATGCACTTTTCCTTGCGCAGCTGCTCTATCAGGCGGCCGGTTTTATTCATCTCCACTTTTTCGCCACCTCCCTATACCGCAACTATACCGTAGGAATGGTATAAATGTCAATAAACGGTCTGTTGACCCTTGTTTTTGCGCAAAAAAATTCCGCATCCTTCGATGCGGAATTTTCATTGCGTAATTAATAATAACGCTTATTCTTGTTCTTGCGTGCTGCTTCGCTCTTCTTGCGGCGCTTGACGCTGGGGCTCTGGTAGTACTCCTTCTTTCTCAGATCAGCCAGTACACCGGCCTTGGCACAGCTGCGCTTAAATCTTTTAAGAGCATTGTCCAGAGATTCGTTCTCCTTGACATAGACTTCAGACATTTATTTCACTCCCTCCATTAACGCCTTTCGACGCTTTAAGGGCCAAATTCTTGGCTTAACGAATGATATTATACTCACTTTGGGGCATAATGTCAACCTTTACTTTATGATAAGATTGATAAGTTTATTCTTTACGACGATAGTCTTAACGAGTTGTTTGCCCTCCATCAGGCGCTTTACCTTATCGTCGGCGCAGGCGGCGTCGATAACGACGCTGTCCTCGGAGTCGGACGGAACGGTGATGGTGGATTTGAGCTTGCCGTTTACCTGAACTGCCATCTCGCGAGTGGCATCAACAGTCTTTGCCTCGTCATACTCAGGCCACGGCATCTGCATGGCCATCTTGCCCTCTTTTGCGGCAAAGCCCATGTTCTCCCACATTTCTTCTACCATATGGGGAGCGAAAGGACTGAGCAGCAGGCACAGAGCGCGTACATCGCCCTTCGAGCAGCCGTTTGCATAGAACTCGTTGACCATGGTCATCATTGCGGCAATAGCCGTGTTCATCTTCAGCTCGTCAATATCCTGAGTGACCTTTTTGATGGTCTTATGGACGATGGATTCGTTCTTTGCGGATATGTTCTCATCGTCGGTGGCCATGTCCTGCAGGTTAAAGCAGCGGTCGAGGAAGCGCTTCGAACCCTTTACGGCCTCGTTAGACCACGAAACGGCCTTTTCAAAGTCGCCGATGAACATGATGTGCAGACGCATTGTATCTGCGCCGTACTGCGCAACGATATCGTTGGGGTTGACGACGTTGCCGCGAGACTTCGACATCTTCTCGCCGCCCTCGCCGAGGATCATTCCGTGGCTCGTGCGCTTGGCGTAAGGCTCCTTGGTGGGAACAACGCCGATATCGTACAGGAACTTGTGCCAGAAGCGGGAGTACAGCAGGTGCAGAGTCGTGTGCTCCATGCCGCCGTTGTACCAATCGACCGGCGACCAGTATTCGAGCGCTTCCTTGCTTGCAAGCTCCTTATCATTGTGCGGATCCATATAGCGCAGGAAGTACCAGCTTGAGCCGGCCCACTGGGGCATCGTATCTGTCTCGCGCTTTGCCGGTCCGCCGCAGCAGGGGCAGGTGGTGTTGACCCAATCGGTCATCTTGCTCAGGGGGCTTTCGCCGTCGTCGGTCGGCTCATAGCTGTCAACCTGAGGCAGCACCAGAGGAAGCTGATCCTCGGGCAGCGGCACCCAGCCGCATTTTTCGCAATTGACGAGGGGGATCGGCTCGCCCCAGTAGCGCTGACGGGAGAATACCCAGTCGCGCAGCTTGTAGTTGACCTTCTCCTTGCCTATTCCCTGCTCGACAACGTATTTTTTCATTGCAGGGATCGCTTCCTTGACGGTCATTCCGTTGAGGAAGCCGGAGTTTACCATGACGGCGCTGTCATCCTTTGCGACGAACGCCTCCTTTGTGATATCGCCGCCGGCAACGACCTCGACGATGGGCAGGCCAAATTTAGTAGCAAACTCCCAGTCGCGCTGGTCGTGGCCGGGAACGCCCATGACGATGCCGGTTCCGTAACCCATGAGGACATAGTCGGAGACAAACATGGGCAGCATCTTATGAGTAACGGGGTTTTCGACCTCGATACCGTCAAGGCGGACGCCGGTTTTATCCTTATTCAGCTCGCCGCGCTCAAAATCGGACTTTCTCGCGGCTTCCTTCTGATAGGCCTCGACCTCGTCCCAGTTTTTGATCTTGTCCTTCCACTCGTTGAGCATCGGATGCTCGGGGGAAATGACCATGTAGGTGGTACCGAACAGGGTATCGGCACGGGTGGTGTACACGGTGACCTCTCCGCCGATATTGGTCTTGAATGTGACCTCCGCGCCGGTGGAGCGGCCGATCCAGTTGCGCTGCTGAATCTTTACGCGCTCAATGTAATCAACATCATCCAGATCGTCGATAAGGCGCTGGGCATATTTTGTAATTCGCAGCATCCACTGGCTTTTTTCCTTGCGGACGACTTCGCTGCCGCAGCGCTCGCAAACGCCGTCAACGACCTCTTCGTTAGCAAGGACGCACTTGCAGGAGGTGCACCAGTTGACGGGCATGGTTGCCTTGTATGCAAGGCCGTGCTTGTACATCTGGAGGAATATCCACTGCGTCCACTTATAGTACTTGGGGTCGGTGGTATCGACGCAGCGATCCCAGTCAAAGCCGTAGCCGAGCATTTTCAGCTGGCTGGTGAAGTTTGCGATATTGTTTTTGGTGACTATTGCCGGATGGATATGGTTTTTGATGGCGTAGTTTTCCGTCGGCAGGCCGAAAGCGTCAAAGCCTATCGGGAACAGGACATTGTAGCCCTCCATGCGCTTTTTACGGGTGACTATATCAAGAGCGGTGAACGGTCTGGGATGACCGACATGAAGGCCCTGACCCGAAGGGTACGGGAATTCGATCAGTCCGTAGAACTTGGGACGGATAGTATCGCCGGTAACTGCCGCATAGGGTTTTGTCTCTTCCCAGATCGCCTGCCACTTCTTTTCAATTGCTGTGAAATCGTATTTCATTTAAAATTTAACTCCCTTATAGTTTTATATTTTTATCCAAATGCCCCTTAGCAGGGGCCTATAAGGGATGAGAGATCGATCTCCTCGGTGTCTGACCACAGATGCTCAAGCTTGTAGAAGTCGCGCGCTTCCTCTGTGAACACATGAGCCACGACGCAGCCGAAATCGAGAAGCACCCAGCTTCCGCTGCGATAGCCCTCGCGCCGGATGGGAGGCTCGCCGGCCTCGCTCATTGCCTTGTCGATCTCGTCTATAAGAGTTTTAATATGCGTGGAAGATGTACCTGTGCAGATGATGAAATAATCGCACAAAGATGTAAGCTTATCGGTTTTGAGGACTTTTATGTCCTTTCCCTTTTTGTCGCTGAGCGCCTTGGCGGCTATCTTAACGACTTCGTTTGGTGTCATCATTCGTTATCATCCTTACTGCCTGAATTTGTTGTGCTTGGGCTGCTTGTGTAGGTATAAACATTCGCCACGCCCATAGTGCTTGACGAGCTGTAATTCAAGAACGAGGAAACGCCGCCGGAGAGTTCGCCGGTCGTGGAGTAGAAATTGCCGTCCTTATAGGTGACGATATTCACGTTCTCGGTCGTTACCTGAGCTTCCCACGGGTTGAGGCACTCATTGACCATATCGAGCCACGCGTCTATATCACAGAATACATAGCTTGCTCCGAACACGTTGCCGCCTGTATCGCCGGGCATAGTGTAGAACTTAATGTTCTCGCTGTCAAGCTTCAAAAACTCCTTAGCGTAATACAGCATATTCTCGGCCGTGAGGCTCGTCTCCATATTATCAGACACTATGCTGATGACCTCGGTGAGGTTGGGGATGTTCTTGAGACTTATCATCTGACTTGCAACGGCCATAAGAAGCTCGTGCTGCATGTCGATACGCTGAATATCGCCGCCGGCATAGCCGCTTCTGAAGCGCATGAGCTGTACAAACTGCTCACCGTTAAGCTTCTGCTGACCCTCGGGAATGTGAATGTGCAGATCCTGAGTCGGGTCGTCGTAGTTCATTCCGGGCGGAACGTTGAAGTCAACGCCGCCGATGGCGTCAACGACCTGCTCTGCCGCATCCATATTAACGAGAATGTATCCGTCAACGTCAAAGCCGAGGAAGGACTTGATAAGCTCCTCTCGCATCTTTTTGATCGGGTCGCAGCCGTAATATGAGCTGCTCTGTATGCCGGAATAATACGCGGCATAATGATATGCGGAGTTTGCCTTCTTGACCTCATGCTGAATGTTCGTGAGCGTATCACGGGGGATGCTTACAACATTGAGCGTATGATTTACCGTGTCAAGCCGGCCGATCATAATGGTGTCGGTATTATTGCTGACAACGTCAACGCCTGCTACAAGCAGCGTATACACGCCGGGCTTTCTGCCGTCAACCGTATTCACCGGGGGATCATCGTTATTTGTGATGCCGTCGCCGTTGCTGTCGGGCGCAGCCATGAAATACTCAACGTAAACATAGGCCGCCGCAAGCAGGACAACAAGGCACAGCAGAATTATAAGTATTACCTTTCCTGCTTTGCCCTTCTTTTTCTGCTTCTTTCCGCCCTGAGCCTTATTGGCCGGCTGCGCAGAATGCGCGCTCTGCTTGCTCTCTGCATAGTAATCATAATCGTCGTATCTTTCGGGTGTGCGGCCGCTGTTATTTTTACTGCTGTCTGTATGCTTGCCGCTCTTTTTGCCTCCGAATAGCTGCATATTATTTTCCCTTCTCTAAGTCGGCATCCTGCCGTTATTGCTTTTGCGCGGTATGATCTGAATACCACTTATACGCATCGGCAGTAGCATAATACGGCTCCTGCCCATAGCTTCTAATATCTTCAAGGCTCATTTCAAGCCCCAGTGCCATCGCCTCATCAAGATCCTCATACGCAAGCTTTCTGAGCTTGTCCACCCCGTCAAAATCGCGGTTCGGCTCAATATAATCGGCCATGTAGATTATCTTTTCAAGAAGCGTCATATCAGGCTTGCCGGTCGTGTGCCAGCGAATGGCGTCATAGACCTCGTCGCTTATGTTGAACAGGTCCCGTGCAAGCGCAGCCCCCGTTTTTGCATGCAGGAGCTTGACGTTTTCTTCCTCAGCGTTGTCGTTTATAATACCATATTTTCTGCACAATATCAATTGGTCGGATAACACAAGTTTTTTTGTAATATCATGCAGAATTCCGGCTTCCGCGGCATTTTCGGGGTCCTCTCCCCAGCGATTGGCAAGCGTGACGGCCTCGGCCTCGCAGCCGACGACGTGAGCTACACGCTTCGGGCTGAGCATGGCATATGCCTTATCGCGCAGCCAGTATAGCTCCGGCTTTGCGTCATAATCCCCGTTTTTGATTATGCGCGCATAGACGCGCTCCGGCAGGTACGACGCGCCGCGTCTGTTCGGCAGCATATCGCGTATATCCGACGACGACATCGGCTTAGGCTCGTGATTTATAAACACGCATTTTGCGCCGTACTGCCGTTTTAGATAGTCGGCATGCTCCATGATGCGTGCATCCTCGCCCTCGCTGCGGCAGAAAACGCCGAGCGTCATGTTTTCAAGCAGAAAACGGAATCTGTACCACTCCTCAAAGCTGAAGAGCATATCGCTGCCCATAACGAAGGTAAACTCCGCGCCGGGATAAAGCTGCATAAGCTGCTCAAGCGTGTCGGCCGAATAGCTTTTGCCCTCGCGCAGGATCTCGATATCCGAGACCTCGGCATTCGGGATATCGGCAAAGGCGAGCTTTGCAAGCTCCAGGCGCTCTGCCGGATCGGGACTTCCGCCGGCCAGTTCCTTATGCGGCGGTATGCTTGCCGGGATTATAAGCATTTTATCGGGTTTAAGCCGTTCGGACACGGCATAGGCTGCCTCAGCATGACCGCAGTGCGGCGGATTGAAGCTTCCGCCGTAAATTGCAATTCTCATTTTTTCTTATCTTTTACAAGAGCTATTTTAGGCTCTTTTTCATTACGTTTATACAGCACGAACTTGCTTCCTATGGTCTGCACGGTTTCTGCGGCGCATGCCTCTGCCAGAGCGTCGGCAGCCTCGCGCGCCGTGAGCAGGCTGTTTTCCAGAACTCTGCCCTTTATCAGCTCGCGAGCTTTGAGCGCGTCCTTTACCTGCGTTATCGTATTTTCGGTTATACCGCCTTTACCGATCTGGATTATTGTATCCTCGGTCATTGCGAGGCCCCTGAGCTGGGCTCTCTGCTTACTTGTCAGTGCCATTTATTCTCCTAAGCTCCGTTCTGAATTTTTCGAGCGCATGCGCTCTGTGTGATATCTTGTTTTTTACCTCGCTGCCGAGCACGGCCATACTGTCGGAATATCCGTCGGGCATGAAGACCGGATCATAGCCGAAGCCGCCCTCGCCGTGAGGCTCTGTGAGCATCTGTCCGCGGCATTCGCCCTCGGTGCGTATCTCCGTTCCGTCGGGCAGCAGGCAGCAGATGCTGGATACGAATTTTGCCCTGCGATCGGCCACGCCTTCAAGCTTTGACAAAAGATACATGTATTTTTCCTTATCGCTTGCATCGTGGCCGCCGGGTGCGTAGCGTGCAGAGTAAACGCCGGGTTCGCCGTTCAAGGCGTCCACCATGAGGCCGGAGTCGTCGGCGACGGTGGCCTCGCCTGTTGCGTCAAAAACAGCTTTTGCCTTGAGGTATGCGTTTTCGGCAAAGGTTGTTCCGGTTTCGTCAACCTCAAAGTTGCAGCCTGCCTCGCGCTGAGAGAGTATCTCAACGTCCATATCCGACAGTATTGCTTTCAGCTCCTTGAGCTTTTTTGCGTTATTGCTTGCAAGTATCAGCTTTTTCACTTAAACAGCGCCTCCACGAATTCATGAGGATTAAACGGGATAAGGTCGTCTATTCCCTCGCCCACGCCGACATACTTAACGGGAAGCTTCAGCTCATTGGATATCGCAAACACTATGCCGCCCTTTGCGGTTCCGTCAAGCTTTGTGAGCACTATGCCGGTTATGCCGGCGGTCTCGAGAAACTGCTTTGCCTGGATAAGTCCGTTCTGCCCCGTCGTTGCGTCAAGCACCATGAGCGTTTCAACGTCGGCATCGGGAAGCTCACGGCGGACAACGCGCGTTATCTTATTAAGCTCGTTCATGAGGTTTGCCTTATTGTGCAGGCGGCCGGCGGTGTCGATAATAACGACATCCGTTCCGCGCGCTTTCGCCGCGCACAGTCCGTCATACACCACCGCTGCCGGATCGCTGCCCTCCTCGTGGCGGACGATATCCGCTCCGGAGCGCTCTGCCCACACGCCCAGCTGCTCGGCTGCTGCCGCGCGGAAGGTATCGCCGGCACAAAGCAGAACATTTTTTCCTTCGGCTTTAAGACTTGCCGACAGCTTGCCGATCGTAGTCGTTTTGCCGACACCGTTTACGCCGACCATGAGGATAACCGACGGCTTGGTGTCAAGCTTGAGCTTTGTGTCCATATTGCCGAGCATGTCCTGCATGTAGCCGACAAACGCTTCCTTTGCGGCTTTGCCCTTGTTTATATAGCGGCGCAGCAGAATACGCTTATAATCCATCATTATCTGCGCCGTGGTCTCGCCGCCGACATCGGCCATTATCAGCATTTCCTCAAGCTCGTCGTAGAAATCCTCGCTGTCGATATCGTAATTGCGGAATACCTCTTCAAGATCCTCGATATTTTTTCTGGTCTTTGTAAGACCGGAGAACATTTTATCAAAAAAGCCCATTGTGTGCCTCCTCAGTCATTTTCGATCGAGCGCTGCGCCTGGTCAAGATCAAGCTCAATGACCTTTGAAACGCCCTTTTCCTGCATAGTGACGCCGTAGAGGTGGTCTGCCTCCTCCATTGTGCCTCGGCGGTGGGTTATTACTATAAACTGCGTCTTATCGCACATTCGGCGCATATATTCGGCATATCTGATAACGTTTGACTCGTCCAGAGCGGCCTCGATCTCGTCCATAACGCAAAACGGCGTAGGACGAACCTTGAGGATCGCAAAATACAGTGCAATGGCCACAAACGCTTTCTCTCCGCCGGACAGGAGACTTATATTCGACACCGCTTTGCCGGGCGGCTGAACCTTGATCTCAATGCCGCACTCAAGCGGATCGTTCTCATCCTCAAGGATGACCGATGCCTTACCGCCGCCGAACAGTTCAAGGAAGGTCTCGCGGAAGTTTTCGTCAATGAGCTTGAACTGGCCGAGGAAAACCTCTTTCATCTCATTGGTTACGTCGTTTATTATGCCCAAAAGCTCTTTCTTGGCTTTCTCAATATCGCTGCGCTGCCCGGTCAGGAATTCATAACGGGTGTTTACGCGCTCAAATTCCTCGATAGCGCCGATATTCGGCGTGCCGAGGGCGGATATCTGCCGGCGCAGGTCGCTTATTCCGCGCGACTCCTTCTGCAGATTTTCAACCGGCTGGCGCAGCTGCTGCGCCGCCGAATGGCTCAGCTCATAATTATCCCAAAGCTTATCGAGGATCTGCTTTTCCTCAAGGTCTGACGACAGCTTTTTCTGCTCAAGCCTTGCACAGCTGCGCTCAAGCTCAAGCAGGCGGCGGTTGGACTCCTGGCTGTCCTTATCGGCCTTTGTTCTGCGGCCTTCAAGCTCAAGGCGCTTTGCGTTTATCTCCGCGATCTCGGCTTTTATCTTTTCGGCTTGGCCGAGTATATCATCGTGCTGCTTCAAAACGGCATCGAGCTGCCGCTTTATCTCTTCGCATGCGCTCTGCGCTTTTTCGATCGCCGCGCGGCGCTGCTCACTGTCGCCCGACAGGCTCTGCGACAGGACCCTGAGCTGTTCAATTGCAGCATTTGTAGCGCGCTTTTCCGCCTCGCACGAGGCCTTGTCGCGCTGGATCTCGGCGCGCTCTTCAACAGCCGCGTCAAGCTCGTATCTGAGGCCAGACAGGGCGTTTACCGATTTTTCAAGCTCGATCTGAGCGGCATCATACTGTCTGCCAAGGGTGAGTCTGCGTTTTTTCAGATCCTCAAGCTCGTTTGCGCGCGAGAGTATGCCCGTTCCGCGCGCGGCGCTGCCTCCTGTCATTGAGCCGCCTGCGTTTATAAGCTGTCCGTCAAGGCTGACGATGCGAAGGCGGTTGCCGTTTACCTTTGACATGCGCACAGCGTCGGCAAGCGTTTCGGCAACGACGGTGCGGCCGAGAAGATTTGCAAATATGCCGTCATAGCGCTTATCAAAGCTGACAAGGTCATAGGCAATGCCGACAAATCCGGGATCGTTTACCGGCGCATCCTTCATGATGTTGCCGCGGACGGCGTCCACGGGAAGGAACGTTGCGCGGCCGGAATCGAGGCGTTTTAGCATCTCTATCGCACTGCGGCCGTCGTTCTGCGTGTCGATGACGATATTCTGCATCGCAGCGCCCAGGGCGGTTTCAACCGCGAGCGCATATTCGTTATCGGTTTTAATAAGGTTTGCGACAGGACCGTGAACTCCGCGCAGGTTGCCCCTGCCGGATTCGCGCATAACGGTCTTGACCGCTTTTGAAAAGCCCTCGTACTCTTTCTCCATCTCCGAGAGCATATGAATGCGCGCGTCCATGCTTCGGCAGTCAACGGAGAGTCGGTTTACCTTTTCTCTGAGCTGCGCGGCGGCATTTTCACGGCTTTGCAGCTTCATGCGGCAGCCTTCTATCACGTTCGAGCTGCCTGTCTCCTTTGCCGAAAGCTCCGCGATGCGCCCGGCAAGCTCATCGGCTTTGGCGCCGTTATCATCTATCTGATGGGCGATCTCGGAAAGCCTCACCTGCGCTCCTGCGATATCGCTTTTCATGCGCTCGACCGATTCGCCGCTGCTTTTTATATTTGCGCGCAAAACAGCCGCGCGTGAATCGCAGTCGGCAGCCTTAGCCTCGGTCTGCGACAGGCGCTCGCGCGCCTTATCGGCCTCGATGTCCTTTTCGTGCATACGCTCGGATATGCTTCCTGCCGAGGCGTAGAGCGCTTCAAGGCTGCGGTGAGCCTCGTCAAGCTCCGATTTTGCCGCTTCGTAATCGGCGTTTATCACCTGCGCCTGAGTGTGCAGCTTATCGAGCGTCGCCATCCAGACGGATATCTCGCGCACTCGCAGCTCGTCGCGCAGGACGAGATATTTCTTTGCCGTTTCCGACTGGCGGCGCAGCGGCTCGACCTGAAGCTCAAGCTCATCGATCTTATCATTTATGCGAAGAAGATTTTCCTCGGTTTTTTCAAGCTTGCGCTCGGATTCCTCCTTACGGCTGCGATAGCGCGATATGCCGGCCGCTTCCTCAAAGACCTCACGGCGATCGGAGCTTTTTGTTGAAACTATCTCGGCGATCTTGCCCTGACCGATGATCGAATATCCGTCGCGTCCGAGTCCGGTGTCCATAAGCAAGCTGTTTATATCCTTAAGGCGCACAGCCTCGCGGTTTATGTAGTACTCGCTTTCGCCGCTGCGGTAATAGCGGCGCGTGAGCATAAGCTCGGTGCTGTCGCAATCAAATATATGCTCGGTGTTGTCTATAATCAGCGATACCTGCGCAAAGCCGAGAGCGCCGCGCTTTTCGGTTCCGCCAAAGATAACGTCCTCCATCTTTCCGCCGCGCAGAGTCTTTGAGCGCTGCTCGCCCATGACCCATAGGATAGCGTCGGATATATTAGATTTTCCCGAGCCGTTCGGCCCGACTATTGCGGTTACGTCTTTTTCAAATGTGATCCTTGTTTTGTCCGGAAAGGACTTAAATCCCTGCAATTCGAGTGCTTTTAAATACAAAGGTTTTACCTCTTAAATAAGTTCATTCATAATATTTTATAATAAAGAGCCGTCTTAATCAAGACTGACAATGCTTATTTCACCACTTTTTACACTTGCTTCATGAATTCTCAGCTCTCTGAGCGAAAACTCGGATACGAGCGCATGCACATTGCAGCGGTGCTGCCCTATCATCTTTGATACATCCGAACGGTTTACGCCCAGAACGACGCTGCTTCCGGGTCTCGCACCGGCAAGAAGCCCTCGCGCTTTTTCGAGCATTATACGCGAATGGACAAGCTCACCGAGCGCCGGATGATACGCTCCGCCGAGTGCGTCTCCGCCGGACAGATCCTCCGTGGGATTTAAGCCCATGCGGATTATCGGTATCCCTGCCTCATTAAACAGCGGCACGATCTTTGAGCACACGCGCACAGCGTCCTCTACCGTGTGCTCCTTATATGTTCCGGCACGCCACATGTCGCAAAGGACCGTATCGCGCACGATGACCGTCGGATATATCCTGACTCCGTTCGGCGCAAGGTCAATTATTTTCTTCGCCGTTTCGATGCAGCTTTCGTCCGTATCGCCGGGAAGGCCGGTCATCATCTGCAAAATGAGGTCAAAGCCCGCGGCTTTTATGAGCCTTGAAGAATCCGCGACCGCCGCACTGTCGTGTCCGCGGCCGGATAGCTCAAGCACCCTGTCGCACATTGACTGCGCGCCAAGCTCGATGACGGTGACTCCGTATTTTTTCAGTCGCTTCAGCACAGTGCCGTCAATCGCGTCGGGCCTCGTGGACAGTCTTATGGAGCTTATAGTTCCGTCGGCAAGATACGGCTGCGCTGCCTCAAAAAGCTCGATCTGACGCGCTTCGGGTATGGCGGTGAAGCTGCCTCCATAAAACGCCAATTGCCGCTTTGTCCCCGGTGGGGTCAAGGCGGCCGCTTCTTCTATTGCATTTTTGACGGTTTGCGCCGTGGCAGGCTCGATGTGACCGGAAATTCTGCGCTGATTGCAGAAAACGCAGTCGTTCGGGCAGCCCAGATGTGGCACAAACACGGGTATTATACTGTTTCTTGCTGTCATTTATTAAGTCTTTCAAGCGCCTTACAGGCGGCTGCCTGCTCGGCTTCCTTCTTTGTTCTTCCGCTGCCGCAGCCGATGATCTCGCCGTCTAAGCTGACCTCCGACAGGAACACCTTGTCGTGATCGGGGCCGGATTCGCCGGCCTCATGATATTTCAAAACCCGGTCGGGCTTGCGCTGAACAAGCTCCTGAAGCTCGGTTTTATAGTCGGACGCATGATGCGCCTTAACGGCCTCGGGACTGAGCACCATGCGCTCTATAAAGCTTGCCGCAGGCTCTATGCCGCCGTCGAGGAAAATGGCCGCTATCACAGCCTCGGTGGCATCGGCAAGTATGGACGCGCGCTCGCGCCCTCCGTTTTTCTCCTCGCCGTGACCCATGCGCAGATACGCTCCCAGCTCAAGCTCCTGCGCGACGCCGTAGAGGCTGTGCTCGCACACAAGCTCGGCACGAAGCCGGGTCATTTTGCCCTCCGGCAGCGTGGGCACCGTGTTATACAGGTGCTTTGCAGTTACAAAGCCGAGCACCGAATCGCCCAGAAACTCAAGACGCTCGTTGCTTGGAACTCCCTCTGCACGGTTCTCGTTTGCATAAGAGCTGTGCGTCAGGGCATTTTTTAAGAGCATCGGGTCTTTGAACTTATATCCTAATTTTTTTTCCAACTGCTTCAATGTATTACGCTTCTTCCGAAATCTTCATGTAATCAATATTGTTTTCTATATCGCTGACGATATCAGCCTCGGCAAAGGCCATCGCCTGACGGATCGCTGCAAAAAACGCTTCGTCGCCGGACGAGCCGTGAGCCTTGATAACGGGCTTCGAAATGCCAAGGAACGCCGTTCCGCCGACCTCGTTGGGGTCGATCTTCTTCGCTATGCCCTTGACATCGCCCTTTATAACGGCCGCCGCAAGCTTATTCTTCGTGCTCATCATGAACACCTCTTTAAGCTCCGTAAACAGCCATTTTGCAACGCCCTCGGCGGTCTTGAGGACAATATTGCCGGAAAATCCGTCGCTTACGACAACGTCAACGCCGCCGAGCAGCATCGTGCTGCCCTCGACATTGCCGATGAAGTTGATCCTGCCCTCTTCGCTCGCTTTTTTGAGCAGCTTATACGTTTCGTGCTGGAGCTCACCGCCCTTTGTCTCCTCCGCGCCGATATTGAGGAGTCCGACACGCGGCTGAATAAGCCCCATCATTCTGCGCGCGTAGAAGCTGCCCATGTACGCAAACTGGAGCAGATACTCGGGAGTACATTCGGCATTTGCGCCGCAGTCGATGAGCATTATGCCGTTTTCGCGGCTTGGAAGCACCGGCGCCATGGCGGCGCGGCGAACTCCCTTTATGCGCTTGACGATAAGTGTGGCTCCCGTAAGCAGCGCTCCGGTCGAGCCGGCCGACACCATTGCGTCGCCCTCGCCGTTTTTGAGCATGGTGAGCGCAACGGTCATGGACGAATCCTTTTTGCGGCGCGTTGCGGTGCTCGGGTCATCCTCCATTGTTATAACGTCCCGTGCATCGACGATCTCGATATTGTTTCTGTCCTCGCCGAGATATTTTTCTATCTCTTCCTTGCGGCCGACGAGCACTATCTCGGCTCCGAGCCTGTCGCGTGCATAGACAGAACCTTTGACTATGGCTTCGGGCGCGTTATCGCCGCCCATTGCGTCAACTATTATTTTCACAGCCGAAGACCTCCTTTTTCATAAGCTCTTCAATTATTGCCAGACTCCTTGCGGAGATCTCGGCGTTTTTATTGCGTTTGCCCTTGACCCTGTAGCCAAGAGGCGAAATTATTCCGAAGTTAACGTTCATCGGCTGAAAATCGCCGACGCTGCCGCCGGAGATGTACAGGCTGAGAGCGCCGATCGCGGTCTCCTGCGGAAAATCGACCGGCTCAAAGCCGAGCATGCGCGACGCCGTTTCAATTCCGACGAGCATTCCCGACGCTGCCGATTCGACATAGCCCTCAACGCCGGTCATCTGTCCGGCAAAGCTCAGGCGAGGCTCGGCTCTGAATCTGTAGTATCTGTCAAGCAGCTTGGGGCTGTTGAGATATGTATTGCGGTGCATTACACCGTAGCGGACAAATTCGGCATTTTTCAGCGCCGGTATCATTGAAAACACTCGCTTCTGCTCGCCCCATGTGATGTGAGTCTGGAAGCCGACGATGTTATAAAGCGTTCCGTCGGCGTTATCGCGCCGCAGCTGCACAACGGCGTAATTTTCGCGCCCCGTGCGCGGATCGCGCAGGCCGACAGGCTTCATCGGGCCATAGCGCAGAGTATCCTCTCCGCGGCGAGCCATGACCTCGACCGGCATGCAGCCTTCAAAAACGCCGCCGTCGTCAAAGCCGTGGACGGACGCCTCCTTAGCGGCACAAAGCTCGCGAACAAATGCTTTGTACTCCGCTTCGTCCATCGGGCAGTTTACATAATCCGCCGTGCCCTTATCATAGCGCGATGCGAAAAACGCACTTTCCATGTCAACGCTCTCAAGCGTTATGATCGGCGCGACGGCATCGTAAAAGTGCAGTCCCTCGCCGCCGCACAGGGAAGCGATCTTATCTGCAAGCGCGTCGCTCGTTAAAGGCCCCGTTGCGACGATGCACTCCCCGTCGGGAAACTCCGCCGCTTCCTCGAGGACTATCTCGATATTATCGCATGCGCGCAGCTTTTCGGTTATGTATCGCGCAAAGCCCTCTCTGTCAACGGCAAGCGCGCCGCCGGCAGCGACCTTGTTTGCATCCGCGCTTTCCATGATAAGCGAGCCCATTTTGCGCATCTCGGCCTTCAAAAGGCCGACGGCATTGGTAAGCTCATCGCTGCGCAGCGAGTTTGAACAAACAAGCTCGGCAAAATATTCGGATGTGTGCGCAGGAGTCATCTTTGCCGGCTTCATTTCGTAAAGCCGGACCTTTATTCCCCTCTTGGCAAGCTGCCAGGCACATTCGCTGCCCGCAAGCCCCGCTCCGAGGACTGTGACCTCATTCATAATTTATTCCTTGGCCTTTTTCGCTGTAGTTTTCTTTTTCGTCGCCGGCTTCTTTTCTGCGGTCTTTTTACCCTCAGCCTTGCTATCGGCAGCTGATTTCTTCTTATAGCCGCGCTTATCCTCGGGCACGAACTCCGGGCAATCCTCGTTTATGCAGAACGCCTTCTGTCTGCCGCGTCCGCTGGGCTTAAACAGCGTTTTGCCGCAGCTCGGGCAGTTATCCTTTGTCGGCACATACCAGGTCATGAAGCCCTTGATCTCGCTGCCGTCGGCAGCCGTGCCTCTCCACGGGCAGTCGGCACCGCGCTCGCAGGCGTAATAGGTGTTGCCCTTTTTCGATGTGCGCTTTAAAATCCTGCTGCCGCACTTGGGGCATTTGCCGGGCATTTCGATAACTATGGGCTTTGTGAAGCTGCACTCGGGGTAAGCCGGGCATGCGAGGAAGCGGCCGAAGCGGCCGGATTTCACGACCATCTGGCGTCCGCAGACATCGCAGTATTCGTCGCTCAGCTCGTCGGGCACCTTGATCCTGACGCCGTCAAGCGCCTTTTCGGCCTCTTCAAGCTCGGTGCTGAAATCGCCGTAAAAGCTGCGCAGCAGCTCCTTCCAATAGAGCTTGCCGCTTTCGACCTCGTCAAGCTCCTCTTCCATGTGGTTTGTGAATTTAAGATCTACGATATCCGGGAAGCGCTCCTCCATGAGCTGGGTAACGATCTCGCCGAGATTGGTAGGCTTGAGGTATTTTCCGTCCTTGACGACGTACTCGTGCGAGGTTATCGTCGAAATGGTCGGCGCATAGGTCGAAGGACGGCCGATGCCCTTTTCCTCCATCGCGCGGATGAGCGTAGCCTCGGTATACCGTGCAGGGGGCTGAGTGAACTGCTGCTCGGGGAGCATTTTTTCGAGGAATACCTGCTCGCCCTCTTCAAGAGACGGCAGCTTGCTGCGCGGCTCGTCGCTTTCCTCGTCCTTGCCCTCCTCGTACACCGCCGTGTAGCCGGCAAAACGCATCTCGGAGTAGTTTGCACGGAAAACATAGCCTGCCGAATCGACATCGACAACGACGTTATCATACACTGCATTTGCCATCTGGCACGCGGTAAAGCGGCCCCAGATCAGACGATAAAGGCGATACTGCTCGTTAGTAAGATCCTTGCGAACAACGTCGGGGCTAAGCTCTATATTGGTCGGGCGGATCGCCTCGTGCGCGTCCTGCGCGCCGGATTTGGTTTTAAACACGCGGAACGAGCCGTGGTAGTATTCCTGCCCGTAGTGGTCGATTATATAGTTTTTCGCCGCCATGAGCGCCTCATCTGAAAGGCGCAGAGAGTCGGTTCTCATATAGGTTATAAGGCCGACGGTGCCGTAGCCTTTGATGTCAACGCCTTCGTAAAGCTGCTGCGCGATCGACATCGTGCGGCGCGGCGTCATGCCGAGGCGGCGGCTTGCCTCCTGCTGGAGGGTCGATGTGATAAACGGGGGCGACGGGCTGCGGTGCTTTTTGCCGCGCTTGACCGTTTTCACCTTAAACGGCGCATCCTTCGTTGCGTTGATTACGGTGTTTACCTCGTCCTGGGATTTAAGCTCGAGCTTCTTATCGTCTTTTCCGTAGAAGCGAGCCGTGAACTTTGCGCTTCCCTCGCTTTCGAGCATAGCGTCAAGCAGCCAGTATTCCTCGCTGTTAAAGCTTCGTATCTCGTTTTCGCGGTCAACGACCATGCGCGTTGCAACGGACTGCACTCTGCCTGCCGACAGGCCGCGGCGGATCTTTTTCCAAAGCAGCGGCGAGAGCTTGTAGCCGACAAGGCGGTCGAGCAGTCTGCGCGCCTGCTGTGCATCGACAAGATTGTTGTCGATATCACGGGGCTTATTGATGCTGTCGGTGACTACCTTTTTGGTTATCTCATTAAAGGTTACACGCCTTGCTCTTTCATCGGAAAGCGCAAGAAGCTCCTTCAGGTGCCATGATATTGCTTCGCCCTCGCGGTCCGGGTCGGTTGCAAGATAGATTGTTTTTGCGTTTTTGCTGAGCTTCTTTAGCTCGTCAATGATCTCCTTGTGATCCTTCACAGGGATATACTTCGGCTCAAAATCGTTTTCTATATCAATTCCGAGGGTGCTCTTGGGCAGATCGCGCAAGTGTCCCATGGACGCAACAACTTTGTAATCGGTTCCGAGATATTTCTCGATCGTCTTGGCCTTGGCCGGTGACTCGACTATGACCAGATTCTTTTTTGCACTGGGCATCGGGTATCCTCATTTCATCTTAATATTTAAAGTAAAGCGCTTGCCCGTCTCCTGCCGGACATAGCCCTTGATCTGAAGCAGAGTAAGCTCGGCGAGCACCTTTGCCGGTGCAAGACCGCTGCGCTCAATGATCGTGTCAACATGAATCGAAGCTTCATCCATTGCTCCGATTATTTTAAGCTGACTTGGACTTAAGCTCTCCAATTGTTTCTGCAAGTCAATATAAGCCGCGTTGGGTGCCTTGTCAACAACTTTTTTCGTACTTTTTTCGGCACGAGGCTCTTTTCGCGGCGCGCTCTCGGCCTTCGGTATCACTCCCGAAGGCATTTCAAATTCAACTTTTCTAACCTTTCCGGGATAAAGCGCGGCAAACTCACTGACTACCTCCCAGCCGTTTGTGACAGGCTTTGCGCCTTCTTTTATCAGGAGGTTTGTCCCCTCGCAATTGGGCTGATCGGCATTTCCCGGAACGGCGAATATCTCCTTGCCTTGATCGGCCGCCTCGTTTACGAAAAGGCGTGTTCCGCTCTTGAGCGGCGCTTCGACGACTGCAACTCCGAGCGACAGTCCGCTCGTTATGCGATTTCTTGCCCTGAAAAACGAACCGTAAGGCTTCGTACCGGGCGCATATTCGCTTACGAGTGCGCCGCGCATCACAACATCCTGCGAAAAGCGGCTTTTATCCAGCTCATGCGGAAGTCCGAGCACGCCTATCACCCTGCCGTCGGCAAGAAGAGCGCCCTCGGCCGCTGCGGAGTCTATGCCCATCGTAAGCCCGGATATGACCGTTGCGCCGCATTTTGCTATCTCATAGCCCATACGCATGCCCATTTTGATCCCATACGGCGTTGCTTTGCGCGTGCCGATAACGGCTATGGCTGGCTCGGCGTCAATGTCGGGGAGTTTTCCCTTTACATATATAACTGCCGGCGGAAGATGAATATTTCTAAGGCGCTCGGGGTAGATATCCTCGTTCATGGTGACAACGTCGATACCCGTGTTATCGCACTTTTCAAATATACGCTTTGCAGCATCAAGATCGCGCTTTTCAAGCTCTTCCGCACCTTCGATATTGCGCGGCAGCAGGCGCGTTATCTCGCCGACCGGAGCAAAGTACATTTCCTTGGGGCTTCCGTAGTATTTAAGAAGCGAGGTTATTGCCCTCGGACCTATGTGCGGCGAGGTCGAAAGCCACAGCCAGTAAATAACGTCGTTCATACGCTACCTCGACATTTCCCACATAATAACGGATGCGGCGATCGCCGCGTTTAACGACTCCGAGTGCGGATTCATCGGGATTATCAGCTCTCCGCCGCATATATCGAGAAGCTCGCGGCTGAGTCCCCTGCCCTCGCTGCCGATGGCAACGGCACTTCTGTGAAGCTCGGCATTTCGGATGTCGGCAGCCTTATCGCTAAGCGCCGCGCCGAAAAGCGGAAGGCACTGCCTGCGCGTAAACTCGTCAAGCTCATCAATGCTCATTTTCAGCACTCTTTGCCGGAATATAGCGCCCATGCTCGCGCGTACTGTCTTGGGGTTATAAAGATCCGCGCACGCGCCGACCATGATAACGGCGTCGATGTCAAATGCGTTTGCGCTTCTTATTATCGTTCCGACGTTTCCGGGATCCTGAAGATTTTCGATAACTATGGCTCGCATTATGCGCTCATCGCGGCTTTGCTCCGGAATTTTTACAGTAAACACAGGGCCGGGACCTGATTTTAACGGAGATGCATACTCGACAAGATCAGCCGGAGCGCAGTACTGCTCGGTTTCCGGCGGAAGCTCATCGGTATGCGCCCCCTCACGCCATAGCACCTGCACGATCTCCGCTCCGTATTCTATCGCTTCCCTAAGCGTTTTTTCGCCGTCGCATATGAATTGTCCGACCTCGCTGCGGTATGCCGGGTCTGACGCAGCTGCGCGCATATGGCATATTATTCTGTTTTTTCTTGAGCTTATCTTTTCCATAAAACTTAATTTATATCATATTATTATAATTTGTCAAACCAACATTAAATTATAACGGCAAAAAAACCGCGTCGGGCGCGGTTTTTTTGAAATGTCAGCCGTATATCCATGCATTCGGCATATAGCGGCAGGTTATGGCCGGGTTCGAGCATTTTGTCACATACTCGCCGTCGTACCACATTACAGAGCTTGTGCCGCCGTCCATATTCATTGCCTGATATGCATCATATCTGAGCAGTATCTCGGTGCAATCCGGCAGGCCGATCCCAAGTGAGCGGCCGACCAAACGGCCCTCTATAACGAGCATCATAACATCGCCGTCCTTTGCCTGCGCTATTACCGTGCGCGGCTGGATAGAGCGGAAGCCCGACTGTTCGTCGATAAGTGCCTTGCCGTCAACTATCAGCGCCGGCGAAAACTCGACAGCGTCGCGGACGTTTGAGGCAACGCTCGTATCCGCGTCAACGATGTACATCTTATCGTCGGTTCTGAACTCCATGCGCTTTCTTCCGTAAGTGACGTGATAGCCGTACTCCTTGCCTTCGCATATGGCAAGGCCGTCAACCGTTCCGCCGTTTCCGACACCGTCGGGATCGTAAAAGCCGCTGGCGTTTACGCCGATGATGCCATTGCATCTGGGCACGAAATCCTCAAGCAGTTCACCGTAGCCGCCGATATGCGCAGCGGCACAGCAGCGCATTTTTGACGAGTCCTTGAGTATCGCAAGAACACCCTGGTATCCCGAGCCTTTTATGCGTACAAGCAGCACTCCTTTCTTTGCGTTTATCGCAAGCACCTGGTCGCCCTGCTTTGTTTTTATCGTCGTTCCATTATCGTCAAGGCCGGCCTCGTTTATGTCAAGCTCCATGAGAGACTTCTTGTCATATTCCGGATGCGATTTGAGATACGATTCAAGGGATGACTTGTCTATCTCGTCAAAAAGCTCATAGAAGTTTCCGTCGTCTCGCTCCTCAACCTTGTGCGTCCATTCGCTTTCGATGCCCTGCTGCTTTTCGGTCGCGTTGTTTACCCGGCTCATTACGTCGGCAATAACGTCATCGGGGAAAAACAGTTCGGCCAGCCAATGGTGGCTCATCGTCTGCATGGCAGTTTCTATGTAAGCGTCACGCAGATTTTTTATAAACGGCACATTGCTGTATACAACGAATGAATAAAGTCCGGCAAGAACAGCAATTATGCAGAAAAACACGACAAAGCCCTTTCTGCGCTTTGCGGCCTTTTTCTTCTTTTTGACTTTGCGTACCCTGTCCTCCGCCGCAGTGACGTTAACAGTCTCGCGAACAGGCTCCGGCTTTACGCGCGCCGCAGCTTTGGACGCAGCGGCTTTTTTTGGTGCAGGCCTAGCTTTTGCATGCGCCGGTGCAGCCGTCTGCCTTGTTGATTTTGAGCTGAATATTTTTATGGGAGATGCCTTCTTTCTGTTGGGTTGATACCATCGGTTAACAAGAGCAAACACGCCTGGCAGCGTACCTTTTCGGCGCTTTTTGCCCTTTTCGCCTTGACTTACGACAGTAAGACGGTTTATCTATAAAAATGTTCCCTGCTATGCTGCATTACCGTATACCCATGCATTGGGAAGATAGCGGCTCTGAATAACGGGATTTGAGCACTTTGTTATATACTCTCCGTCATACCACATCACAGAGCTTGTGCCGCCATCCATGTTCATCGCCTGATATGCATCGTATCTGTTCATGATCGCGGTGCAGTCCGGCAGTCCTATGCCCAAGGAGCGTCCTACGAGTCTGCCCTCAATAACGAGCAGAAGAATGTCGCCGTCTTTTGACTGGCCGACGACCGTTCGAGGCTGGATAGAGCGAAACGCCGACTGCGCGCCGATAAGGCTGTTGCCGTCAATTATAAGCGCCGGTCTGAACTCGACCGCATCACGCGTTTCGGGATTGGTTTCGGTACTCGCATCCACTATGTAGATCTTATCATCGTTCCTTAGCTCGAGACGTTTGCGGCTGTTGTCAAAATGCTTGCCAAACTCCTCGCCGCTGCACATAGTGTAGCCCTTGACCTTGCCGCCGTTGCCGCCTCCTTTATAGTCGGAAAAGCCGCTGGCATTTACGCCGAGCACGCCGTTGCACCTCGGCACAAGGTCACCCAGAAACTCGCCGTAAAGTCCGATGTTTTCCGCCGGGCAGCAGCGCAGAGCGGAAGGATCTTTGAGTATTGCCAGTACGCCCTGATATCCTGTGCCCTTCACACGGACAAGCAGAAGCTCATTTTTTGCATCAACAGCAAGCACCTGATCTCCCTGCTTTGTCATTATGCTCGTTCCCTCATCGTCAAGGCCGGCTTCATTTATGCGGATATCCCGCCAGTTACGCCTGTTGACGGCAGTGTTTTCCTTGAGGTATGCCTCAAACGAAGCCTCATCGAGCTCATCGAACATATCGTATATGGTCTCTTTGCTTTTTTCTTCCTTATTCTCGTTCCACTTGCTTTCAATACCTACCTGAGCCGCGCGCTCAGCTCTGACCTTATCCATGACCTCATCGATTATGCTCTCCGGGAACACCCACTGAGCAAGCCACTGGTGAGTCATGGTCGACATAGCTGTTTCTATGTAAGCATCACGAAGGTTTTTGATTGCAGGAATGCTTGTGTAGACAACGAAGTTGTAAATTGCGGTCAGTACAAGAAGTATCGCGACTATTACTTTAAGAAGTTTCTTCTTATCCCTCGTTTTTTTCTGACTAGGCTCGGTATCTGCGTTTTTCTTTTCGGAGCCTTTGTTCAAATGCCCTTTCGTAGATCTTGAGCTGAATATTTTTATTTGAAACACCTTCTATCTGTTTCGGTCTCGGTTTGAGTCAGCAGAAGCCCTCAAAGAGGTTTATCTGCGAGCTCTCCGGCATTTGGCCGAACGCACCCATGCGGCGCAATATTTCAAGGTGGGTCGTACTTACCTTGGGGCAGGCAGCGCTGACCTCCTCGATCGATATATAAGTATGTCCGGGCTTGGCGCAGTTTTCAAGATCCTCGGCTGCTGTTTCGCCGAGGCCGGCGATCGCGACAAAAGGCGGGCGCAGCTTGCCGTCCTCGGTTATTTTGAATTTCGTCGCGCTCGACTCATAAAGGTCGATCGGCGCAAATTCAAAGCCGCGCATGTAAAACTCGTAAACCGATTCAAGCGTTGTCAAAATACTGTCCTCGTTGGCGGTCGCGTCTTCTTTCTGACGCAGATCATATATCTTGCGGCGCACTTCGTCAAGACCGGCAGTCATCATTTCGGCATCGAAGCTGTTTTTCTGACTGCGGCGGTAAAAATACGCGCTGTAAAATGCCAAAGGCTCATGAACCTTGAACCATGCAATTCTGAACGCCATCATGACATATGCGACGGCATGCGCCTTCGGGAAAAGATACGCGATCTTGCGGCACGACTCGATATACCACTCCGGCACGTCGAGCGCGCGCATCTGCGCCTCGGCGTCGCCCGGGAACTCGCCGCTTTTTTTGACCTTGCCCTTACGCACGGCCTCCATCGTTTTAAACGCAAGCGACGGCTCCATGCCTTTTTGAATGAGGTAGAGCATGATATCGTCTCGACAGCCGACGGTCTCGTTAACGGTTGCGATGCCGTTAACGATAAGGTCACGGATATTGCCGGCCCAAACGTCGGTGCCGTGTGAAAAGCCCGACAGGCGCACGAGCGTGTCAAACTGCGTAGGCTGCGTATCTACGAGCATCTGGCGCGTAAAGCCCGTTCCGAACTCCGGTATGCCGATGCTGCCGGTTTTGCCGATTATATCGTCGTCATCAGGAAGGCCGAGCACGGTGGGCGTTGTGAATATCTTCATCGTGTCGGGGTCTGAGAGCAATATTTCACGCGCGTTTACGCCCGTTGCATCCTCAAGCATGCGGATCATGGTCGGGTCATCGTGGCCAAGCTCGTCGAGCTTCAGGAGGTTTGACTCCATGCAGTGATATTCAAAGTGCGTCGTTATTATCCCACTCTTGGGATCGTCCGCCGGATGCTGCACCGGGCAGAAGTCGGTAACGTCCATATCCTGCGGTATGACGACAAGGCCGCCGGGGTGCTGGCCGGTAGTGCGCTTAACACCGACAAGCCCCTTTGCAAGGCGGTTTTCCTCGACCTTTGTGACCTTTATGCCTCGCTCCTCGAGATATTTTTTAACATAGCCGTAGGCCGTTTTCTCGGCAAGAGTGCCTATCGTTCCGGCGCGGAAAACGTGATCCGAGCCGAAAAGCTCTTCGGTGTATTTATGTGCCTGCGCCTGATATTCGCCGGAGAAGTTAAGGTCGATATCGGGCGTTTTCTCATTTCCCGGGAAACCGAGGAAGGTCTCGAACGGGATATCAAAACCGTCCTGCCGCATAAGCGTTCCGCACTCGGGGCAGTTTTTCGGAGGCATGTCCGCGCCGCAGCCGTAGGAGCCGTCGGTTATGAACTCGGAATGCTTGCATTTGGGGCAGACATAGTGCGGCGGAAGCGAGTTGACCTCGGTGATGCCGGACATGTATGCCACGATAGACGAGCCGACGGAGCCACGCGAGCCGACGAGGTAGCCATGCTCAAGCGAGTTCTGAACAAGCTTCTGGGCGGACATGTAGATAACGTCATAGTTATGGTCAAGTATCGTAGTAAGCTCGGTATCGACGCGCGATTTTACGATCTCCGGCGGATTTTCACCGTAAATATCGGTCATTTTGCCGTAGACAAGATTGCGCAGGTCACGCGCAGAGTTTTCTATCTTCGGTGGGAACAGATCCTTGGGCAGAAGCTCGATATCATCGACCATATCGGCAATGGCACGCGGATTTTTGACAACGACCTCGTGCGCGACCTCGTCGCCGAGATAGTCAAACTCCTTGAGCATCTCATCGGTCGTGCGGAAGAAGATCGGGCAGCCGCGGTCGGCATCGGAGAATTTCTTTGCCGCCTGAAGTATCTTGCGGTACTGCTCGTCCTCGGCATCGAGAAAATGCACGTCGCTTGCGGCGATGACAGGCTTATTGAGCTGACGGCCGATATCGAGTATGCGGCGGTTATAGTCCTGCAAAACGCTTATGTCGCTGACAACGCCGTTGTCAACAAGGAATCCGTTATTGCCGAGCGGCTGAATTTCAAGATAATCGTAAAACGACGCTATGCGCTTGAGCTCGGAGTCGCTCGCGCCGTGCATCACAGCGCCGTAAAGCTCGCCCATACCGCAGGCGGAGCCGATCAGCAGCCCCTCGCGGTGCTTTATCAGCAGGCTTTTCGGCATGGTCGGGGTTTTGTAAAAGTACTTGAGATACGACTGCGAAACAAGCTCGTACAGGTTTTTAAGGCCGACCTTGTTTTTTACCAGCAGTATCATATGCCGCGACTTTGTATGGTCGGCAGGCTTGATGCGCGCATAGACCTCCTGAATATCGTTTACGGTCTTTGCTCCCTGCTGCGCGAGCATCGGCAGGAATCTTCCCATTATGCGCGCAACCACAAGCGCGTCATCCGACGCACGATGGTGGTTAAACTCCGGCAGACTCAGCCGGTTTGACACTATATCAAGCTTATGCCGCTTAAGATCGGGCAAAAGCGCGCGAGCCAGAACGAGAGTATCAAGATAAACAGGCTCAAACTCAATTCCGCTTCGAGCCGCCGCAGCCGACATAAAGCCGGTATCGAAATCGGCATTATGCGCAACTATGGGGCGATCGCCGACAAATTCGAGAAAGCTTTTCATAGCCTCGGCCTCGCTCGGCGCTCCCTTAACATCGCGGTCGGTTATGCCGGTAAGCTGCGTGATCTCGGCCGGGATATGCATGCCGGGGTCAACGAAGGTGTTGAACGTTTCTTTTATCTCGCCTCCTGCATAAATAACCGCGCCTATCTCGGTCATGCGGTCAGAGCCTGCGTTGAGGCCGGTGGTCTCAATATCGAAGGCCACCATTTCGTCGTTCATATCTCTGTCGCTGCTGCCGTGAACGGCAAGGCTTCCGTCCATGTCGTTGACAAAATAGCACTCGCAGCCGTAGATAATCTTAACTCCGTGCTTTTTGCCGGCCTTCCACATATCGGGGAATGCCTGCAAAACGCCGTGGTCTGTGACGGCTATGGCCGGGTGTCCCCAATATGCCGCGCGCTTAACTATAGCGGCTGGGTCGGTCAAAGCATCGAGCGCGGAGAAACGGGTATGCGTATGCAACTCAACGCGCTTTTCCTCGGCGTTATCCGGGCGTATGTATTTCTTTCCGACAACTATGTCTTTCGGCTCAAGAACTATATCCTCGTCATAGCGGCTGTAGGTAACAAAGCCGTTTATTATGAGATGATCGCCGACGTTTATCTTATTGATGATAGACTGATCGTCCTCGGCTCGCAGGAATTTTATAACCCTTATCGAGCCTGTGAGGTCTGTTATATCAAAGCTCAGCATGGCTCCGTCGCGCTTTTTGAGCTTGCGGCTGGTGACCTCAAAAACATCGCCCTCGATAGCGACACGGCCTGAGTCCTGATTAAGCTCGCCCATCGGCGTCGGAGATTTTTTGATGCTGTGCCCCATGAGCACCTTGCCGCTGCCGCCCGACGGTGCCGCCGAGACAGATGCGGAAGCCACCGCTGCCTTCTGAACCTCGGGACCGTCGGCAATAATGCTTACTCTCAGTCCGTAATCTGCACGGAGAGCTGTACATATGGAGTCCAGCTCCGCAGGCGCCGGAGTGCGCGCAAAATGCGCGCGTATACTCATCGTTCCGGCCTCAAGGCTTATCTCGACATCGGTAACGTATGCTTTTTCAAGGCCTCCGCAGCTTGATGCATGGCTCGCGGTGCCCGGGAATATTTCAAGAAATGATGTATGTTCGCTCAATTTAAACGTCCTTTTCGATAAGGTCAATAAGTGCGTCGCACAGGCGGTCGTAGGGGTAAGTTCCCAAAACCTCGCCATGCTTAAACAGCAGTCCGCAGTCCTTGCCGCCGGCTATGCCGTAGTCGGCTTCCCGAGCCTCGCCCGGGCCGTTGACAACGCAGCCCATAACGGCAACGGTTATGTTCCGGTCGATGCCGGATATGCGCTTTTCGACCTCGTTTGCAAGGGATATTAGGTCGATATTCGTTCTTCCGCAGGTCGGGCACGATACAAGGCGTATGCCCTGCCTGAGTCCGACGGATTTAAGAATGGCTATGGCCGTTTTGACCTCATCGACGGGGTCTGCCGTAAGCGAAACACGCACGGTGTCGCCGATGCCCTCGCTCAGAAGCGTACCTATGCCGACTGCGGACTGGATAGTTCCGTTCCATGCCGTGCCGGTCTCCGTTACGCCGACATGCAGCGGATACGAAAGCTCGCCTGACGCAAGCCTGTAGGCCGCAATGGTCAGCGGAACGGATGAAGATTTCATCGAAATGCAGATATCGTCAAAATCGTATTTATTCAAAAGCTTGATATGGCGCTTTGCGCTTTCAAGCATTGCCTCGGGGCACGGATGACCGTACTTTTCAAGCAGCGGTTTTTCAAGGCTTCCGCCGTTCACTCCGATGCGGATAGGTATATTGCGCTTGCGGCAGGCTTCGGCGACCTTGCGGACATTCTCCTCACTGCCTATGTTGCCCGGGTTTATACGTATCTTATCTATTCCGCGCTCGGCAACCGCAAGCGCAAGGCGATAGTCAAAGTGGATATCCGCAACAAGCGGCATATCGGTCTCGGCTTTTATCTGCGAGATCGCCTCGGCCGCCGCCATATCGGGTATGGCAAGGCGCACAATATCGCATCCGGCGGCGCGCAGGCGCTTTATCTGCTCGACCGTTGCCTCAACATCGTGCGTTTTTGTATTGCACATCGACTGGACCGAGACGGGCGACAGCGCGCCTATCTCCACTCCGCCGACGGTTATTTTCTTTGTAAGCTTTCTTTCAAACATTTACTCACCCCGTTATGAGTCGTGCTATGTCGTTATACATTATAAATCCCATCAGAAGCAGCAGGAGCACCATGCCGCCTGCATGGATATATCCCTCGTACTTGGGATCGGGTTTTCTTTTTGTTATGGCCTCAAAAATGACCGTTACTATCATGAAAAACACTCTGCCGCCGTCAAGCGCCGGGATCGGGAGCATGTTCATTATAGCGAGGTTAATTGCAATAAACGCCGAGAAATACAGCATGCTGTACACCGCGTCGGCAGTGCTCGCCGCCGAGGAACCGACCTCGTTCATCATATCGACTATTCCGACCGGGCCTGCCATTTCGTCAACGCCGACCGCACCGTGGATAAGGTCGCCGAGGCCGAGCCAAACAAGGCGCGAAAACTCCTTTGCCGTGTTCCAGACGTATTCGCATTTGACGCCGAAGGTCGCCCTTTCAATGCCCCACACAAAGCCGTATTTAAGTCCCTGCTCGCTCTCGATGGTCGGAACAAGCTTCATATCGTTAAACTCGACCTTCTGCCCATCGCGCAGCATGACGATGTCGTAAACTCCGTTTCCGCGCTCAAGGAACATGGACACATCGCTTATAAGATATATCCTGTTGCCGTCAATGCTGTAAAACTCATCACCGGCCTGAAATGCATCGGCGCTGTTATACGCACATCCGTCCAGAAAATCGTCTATTATCGGGGCGCGGAAGGCTTCCGCTCCGCCGTACATAATAACAATAAGGACAATGCCGAGCAGAAAGTTCATGAACGAGCCTGCGCACAAAATGGCAAGCCGCTTCCAGAAGTTCTGATTCGGAAAAGCGCGCGGATCCTCCGACTCCTCATCCTCACCCATTGCGCAGTAGCCGCCGATGGGCAGAATGCGAAGCGAATACTGCGTTTCGCCCTTCTGCTTTTTGAAGATCGCCGGGCCCATACCTATCGAAAATTCATCCACGCGCACACAGCAGGCCTTTGCGGTTGCAAAGTGGCCGAACTCATGGATGGCGATAAGCACGCCGAACATAAGTATTGCGATTACGATATACATTAAGAAAAATGCTCCCTGACAAATACTCTGGCCTGCTCATCGGCAGCCAGTACAGCCTCAAGGTCGGGCTTATTAACTATTTCTATGCTTTCTACCGCCTGCAAAGCACAGTCATATATCTGATTATAGCCGAGGCGATGATTGAGAAACATTGCAACGGCAACTTCGTTTGCCGCGCTCATGATGCACGGAGCCGTGCCGCCGATGCGCGCGCAGTCCATTGCAAGCTTAAGGCACGGAGTTTTTTCATAGTCGGGCACTTCAAAGGTCATGTCCTTCATTGCATAGAAGTCAAGATGCTCAAAGGGCGACGCCTTACGCTCGGGATAAGTCATCGCAAGCTGAATGGGAAGCCCCATATCCGGAACGCCGAGCTGCGCGATAACGGTTCCGTCAACAAGCTCGACCATGGAGTGAACGATGCTCTGCGGATGCACAACGACCTGAATATCATCGGGCGTTACGCCGAAAAGGTGCATTGCCTCAATAAATTCAAGTCCCTTATTCATCATCGTTGCCGAATCGACGGATATCTTTGCGCCCATGCTCCAGTTAGGATGCTTTACAGCCTGCTCGGGCGTTACATTCTCAAGCTCCGCGCGGCTTTTGCCTCTGAACGGGCCGCCGCTGCCGGTGAGCAGTATCTTTTTCAGCTCTCCGGGCGCTCTTCCCATTAGACACTGGAAGATCGCAGAATGTTCCGAATCCACGGGAACGATCTCGGCTCCTGCAGCTTTTGCTGCCGGCATGACGATCTCGCCGGCGCAAACGAGGGTCTCTTTATTTGCCAAAGCTATGCGCTTTTTTTCACTTATGGCTGCAAGCGTGGGCTTAAGTCCCACGGATCCGGATACGGCAGTCACAACACAGTCGGCAGCATTCAGCGTTGCTGCTTCAATGAGTCCCTCCATCCCGCTGCCGACGCGAATATCGGTATCGGCAAGCCGGGTTTTTAGGTCTTTTGCCGCATTTTCGTCAAATATCGCAACAAACTTGGGCTTTAATTCTCTTGCCTGCTGTTCGACAAGGTCTGTTTTTTTATTTGCCGTCAATGCGACGACGGGTACACCCAAATGCTTTGCGGCAGCGATGCTCTGGCGGCCTATCGAGCCTGTCGAGCCGAGAATGGATACTGCTTTGATCACGGTTTTACACCTCCGAAACGGCGGTCGCGGCTGTTATACGCTTCGATCGCCTTGTCCAATTCCTGCGGAGTGAAATCCGGCCACAGTGTGTCGGTATAATAAAACTCCGAGTATGCGCACTGCCAGAGCAGGAAGTTTGAAAGCCTGAACTCTCCGCCCGGGCGAATGAGAAGATCCGGGTCGGGAATGCCGGCAGAGTACATGTAATTTGAAAACATGTCCTCGGTGAGCCTATCGGTGACCTTTCCGGCGGCGTAATCCTCGGCATAGGCCTGTGCGGCGCGCACTATCTCCGCTCTGCCGCCGTAGTTTATGCAGATATTCGCCTGAAAGCCCTCGATATCTTTGGATATCTCATCGGTCTCCGCTATAAGCTGCTGAAGCTGCGGAGAAAGGCGCGAAACGTCGCCGAACACCTTCATGCGGATGTTCTTCTTTCGCATATCGCGTATCGCCTCGTGAAGATACTTATCCAGCAGCTTCATTATGCCGCCGACCTCTTCCTCGGGGCGCTTCCAGTTTTCCGTTGAAAACGCGTACACCGTCAGGTACTCAACGCCTATTTCCTTGCAGTAGGTCGCGATATTGCGAAATGTCTCCGATCCTGCAAGATGTCCTGCATTGCGCGGCAGGAGACGCTTTTTGGCCCAGCGGCCGTTGCCATCAAGTATTATGGCAATATGGCGTGGGAGACATTTTGCCTGCTCCCACGCCGCATTATTAGTGATATTCTCTGCCATGATCAGATCTCGAAAAGTTCCTTTTCCTTTGCTTCCGCTATCAATTCGACTTCCTTAATATAGTCGTCGGTCAGCTTCTGAATGTCCTTTTCAATGTCCTTGTAGTCATCCTCGGTGATCTCGGATGCCTTCTGCTGCTTTTTAAATTTATCAATTGCCTCGCGGCGGATATTTCTGATCGCGACCTTGGACTCCTCGCCGTACTTCTTGACCTGCTTTGCAAGCTCCTTGCGGCGTTCCTCGGTCAGCTGCGGAAATACAAGTCTTATGACTCTGCCGTCGTTCTGGGGATTGATACCAAGCTCGGATGCGAGGATGGCCTTCTCAATGCCCTTGAGAACGGATGCGTCCCACGGCTGGATCATCAGCGAACGGGGATCGGGAACGGAGATGGATGCGACCTGCTGGATGGGGGTGGGCACGCCATAGTAATCGACAGTGATCTGATCGAGAACCGCCGCGTTTGCTCTTCCTGCGCGCACTGATGCAAGCTGAGTTTTCAGCACCTCCGCGGTCTTTTTCATTTTGCTTTCGATTTCGGGATATTTGGACATGGTATTACCTCCTGACATTTATATGCGTTATATTAATCTGCTTACTTGTTCACCGTTGTTCCGAGCTTTTCACCCTGAAGCACGCGGACAATGTTTTCAGGCTCTGCAAGAGCAAAAACTATTACGGGGATATCGTTATCCATGGCAAGGCTCGTTGCCGTACTGTCCATTACGGCAAGATGCTGCGCAAGGACATCGTCGTAGCTTATGCTGTCATACTTAACAGCGCTCGGATCGACCTTCGGGTCTGCCGAGTACACGCCGTCGATGTTCTTTGCAAGCAGTATCGCGTCCGCTCCGATCTCGGCCGCGCGAAGCACGGCGGCGGTGTCAGTCGAGAAAAACGGGCAGCCGGTGCCGCAGCCGAACATGACGACCTTGCCTGACTTGAGATACTCGATCGCCTTATCGGTGCTGTATCTTTCGCCGACGCCCTGGATATCGACGGCCGTGAGCACCTTCGCCTCGCCGCCGGACTGGCGGAGAACATCGGCAAACGCAAGGCAGTTCATCGCCGTTGCAAGCATACCCATACGGTCTGCCGAGACGCGCTCGACATGGCCCGCTCCGTCCTTAACGCCGCGCCAGAAGTTGCCGCCGCCGACGACTATGCCGACCTCAACGCCCATTTGGGTGCATTTGTTGACCGTTTCGCAGACCTTTGACATGAAGTCAAAGTCAAAGCCGGTCTTTTTATCCCCGGCGAGCGCCTCGCCGCTTATTTTGATAAGTATTCTCTTATAAACAGGGTCAGACATATTCGATCTCCTTTATTAAATATCAAGTATACCCAATATCACTATGCCGGCAACCACAAGCAGTATGGAGGCGTAGTGCTTAAGTGAGAGCTTTTCCTTGAGGAAAATGCGGCTCCACACGACGGAGGCCACGCAGTATGCCGATATCATGGGGGCGGCAAGCGCGGCGTGCGCCGTATCGGCAAGTGCATATATGTACGCAAACTGGCCGGCCGTTTCAAAAATCGCGCCGGTGTACTTGGGAGCCTCGCGCTTGGGGATGAGCTTCTGCTTTTTAACGCCGAGAACGTACACGGCGCATACGATACCGACGACCAGGAAGGTCAGCTCATACGCAACGTTTGCAGAGTCCTCATTGAGGGTTTCGAGCACGCGGCTGTCGGCAAATGTGCCGAGCGCATCCAGCAGGCAGTAGATAACGGGAAGCGCTATTGCAAGCCAGCTTTTTGCATAGTGATGATTGCTCGCATCCTGACGTGCGCGGCGCAGCTCCTCATCCTCGTTTGCCTCGGTAAAGCCGAGGGCGATAACGCCGATGCAGACAAGCGCAACTGCCGCAAGAGCCATCGGCGGCAGGCCGTTTATGCCCTGCGTTGCGAATATGAGCACCGCAACTATCGCGCCGGACGAGTTGCATATCGGCGAGGATATCGAAAGCTCGATATATCTAAGCCCGACATAGCCGACCGTCATCGAAACGATATACAGCATTGAAACGGGCAGGTATTTTAAAATTACCTCTCCGTTTATCGTAACGCCGCCGACGAATATCTCATACGCGGCATGAAGGCCCATCACAAGGCCGACGGCCATGACCATCTTCAGGTGACTGTATTTATCATCAGAATCCTGACAGCCGATCTTTGAAAAAAGATCGGAACCACTCCAACACAAAAGCGCTATCAGCGCAAACCAAAACCACATAGCTTATCCTTTACAATTAATATAATATTACCGCAGACCGGGCGTCCACGATCAAAACTAATGTATTTTACCATACCAAAACGCATTTGACAATTAACAAATGACAAATTGTGCGCCCGGAGGCGCTTATAATTTCGTTATGGACATCATTTACATAGACCGGCTGTTTTTACTTAACCTCGTTCTCGATTATCTCATCGTCTTATGCTCGGCACGCCTGTGCGGAATAAAGCTCCGACGGGCAAGGTACGCCGCCGCTGCCGTTTTCGGCGCGCTCTACGCCGTGCTCAGTCTGCTTCCGGGACTTGCTTTTTTTAAGCTCTGGCCGGTTAAGCTCATATGCGGCCTACTTATGGCGCTGATCGCCTTCGGCGGCGAGGATAAGCTTTGGCGCTGCTGCCTTACTTTTTTTGCCGTTTCCGCATTATTCGGCGGAGCTGTCTGGGCAATATCGCTGCAAAACGGCGGAAACTTCGGCTCGGGAGCATACATACCTGTTTCGCTTCCGGTGCTTATTTTGTCGTTTGCGCTTATCTACGCCGTTTTGAGCTTTGTTTTTCGAAGGAGTGTAAAAAGCGCCGATGCCTGCGTTTCGGATGTTGAGATCGAATTTATGGGAAACCGTGTTTTTTTGCGCTGTCTGCACGACAGTGGGAATGCACTTCTCGATCCCGTGAGCGGTGACAGTGTGCTGATAGCACCGGCATCTCGTCTGGCTCCGCTGTTTCCCTGCTGCGAGGATGAGCTTTCGAGCACAGACTGCACAAGGCTCATATCCCTGCCGCAGCTTTCGGGAAAAATGCGGCTTATACCGTACAGCGCCGTCGGCACAGAGTCCGGCATGCTGGCTGCGTTCAGACCGGACGCCGTTTACGTTGACGGAGAGCAGCGCGACGATGTGATAGTTGCCGTATCCCCCACTCCGCTCGGCGGAGACGTGTTCGATTCGATCATATGAAAGGAGAATGAATGTGGATATTATAAGCATTATAAAAAGCTGGCTTGAGCGGCATCTTCTGCCCGAAAAAGGGCTGTTTTACATAGGCGGCAGCGACACTCTGCCACCTCCGCTTGACAAGGCCGACGAGGAAAAGGCAATAATCGCAATGGAAAACGGCGACGAGTGCGCCAAAAAATTGCTTACGGAACATAATCTGCGCCTCGTCGTCTATATATCGAGGCGGTTTGAAAATACGGGCGTTAACCTCGAGGATCTCATTTCCATAGGAACTATCGGCCTTATAAAGGCAATAAACACCTTCCGCAGCGACAAGAACATAAAGCTTGCCACCTACGCTTCACGGTGCATAGAAAACGAGATACTGATGCATCTGCGCAAGATCAGCAACCAACGCAGCGAGGTGAGCTTTGACGAGCCGCTGAACACCGATTGGGACGGCAACGAGCTGCTGCTCTCGGATGTTCTCGGAACCGATGACGACGAGGTGAGCCGTCCGCTTGAGGACGACGCCGATCGTCAGATGCTTTTAAACGCCGTAAATTCCCTCGGCGACAGAGAAAAAAGCATAATCACCCTGCGCTTCGGCCTTGGAGGCGGAAGTGAATACACGCAAAAGGAGGTAGCAGACATGCTGGGCATTTCACAAAGCTACATAAGCCGGCTCGAAAAGCGCATAATCCACCGTCTTAGACGCGAAATTATACGCCAGCTCCAGTAATTAGTATCTGTCCCTTTTAAAACTAAAAAACTTTTGTTTATACATCGCATAATTTGTTGACAATTTGTAACCAACGGTGTAAATTATGTTTGTGGAATAAGCTGCACCGCAGCTATATAATAACGTGTTTTTTAAGAAGGAGAAACAACATGAAAAGATCAACAAAACTGATCAGCTTGCTTCTTGCGGTTCTGATGATCGCTGCACTTCTGCCCACTGCGGCTCTCGCCGACGATGCTGACACACAGTCCATCGGCGATACCGTCGGCAGCGTTATCGACACCGTAAACGGCATCCAGATCCCCTCTTACCTGGTTTACTGCTCCCTGATGAGCAAGCTGCCTGCAAGCGGCGCTCAGGTCACACTCACCAATAACCTTACCGGCGAGGCCAGCACATACACCGCTAACCTGCTCGGTCTTGCTCTTATTTCCAAGAGCCTTGTCGGCGTATACACTGTTGCAGCTACCTGCGACGGCCCCATTTCCGGCCTGAAGTACAGCACTCTGCCCGGCATCAAGTGGACGTTAGGCCCAAAGTTTGATTCCGACAAGCTCATCCTCTACCCCATGCTCAACATCGGCCTTAACTACACCGATCACTTTGCATACATAATAGGCTACAAAGACGGCACCGTTCGTCCCAACGCCAACATCACCCGTGCCGAGGTCGCAACCATTCTCTACCGTCTCATGACTCCCGAGACCCGTGCAAAGTACCAGAGCACTTCCAGCACCCTTAAGGACATCAACGCAAACAGCTGGTGCAACAAAGAGGTCTGCACCCTCGTCAAGGCCGGCGTTATCTCCGGCTACAACGACGGCTACTTCCGTCCCAACAAGAATGTCACCCGTGCCGAGTTCTCCGCTATGATCGCACGTCTGTTCTCCGTCTCCTATGTCGGCAACAACAAGTTTGAAGATCTCAACGGCCACTGGGCTGAGAGCTACATGAACCTCCTTGCAAAGCTCGGCATCCTCAACGGCGATGCAAACGGCAATGCAAATCCGGATGATCTCCTGACCCGTGCTCAGACCGCAGCACTGTGCAACCGCCTCGTCGGCCGCAACTCCACCAGCAGCAGCATGAACGGCTGCACCGGCGTCAAGGGCTGGCCCGACAACGCAAATTCCGCATGGTACTATGCAGACATCCTCGAGGCTACCAACGCACACAACTACACTTGGACGCTCAACGTTAAGAACGTTGTCAGCGGCGAGTTCGTCGTGACCGAGCAGTGGACCAACATCCGCACCGACGCTCCCGACTGGACCAAGTAATTTGAGTTTATAAGCACAAAAAATCCCGACCGACAGTCGGGATTTTTTTATTGCCTATTCAGCTTTCCAGCTCCTTATACATCGCAGGAGCTTCCTCTTTTTTTGCCGTTTCATTCACAGACAGCACCTCAACTTTAAGCTTGCGCTGTCCGAAAGCGACCTCAATAACGTCGCCGATCTTCACCTGGTAGCTTGCCTTGACCTGGCGGCCGTTTACGCTCACGCGCTCGGCATCGCAGGCGTCGTTGGCAACGCTTCTACGCTTTATAAGCCGTGAAACCTTAAGGTATTTATCAAGTCTCATGATCCTATCTCCTTTAGTATGGCAAAATTCCCACGATACCGACGTATCGTGGGAATCATATCAAATATTACTGCGATAAAATTACTCTGCTACTGCGTCCTTGAGCGCCTTACCTGCCTTGAAGAAGGGAACCTTGCTTGCAGGGATCTCGATCTCTTCGCGGGTCTTGGGGTTACGGCCGATACGAACGCCGCGCTCCTTAACATCAAAAACGCCGAAGCCAACCATCTGAACCTTTTCGCCGGATACCAGAGTCTCAACGATGGTATCAAATGCGGCGTTGACAGCCTTCTCGGAGTCCTTCTTGGAAAGACCGGTCTTCTCTGCGACGGCTGCTATAAGTTCTGCCTTATTCATGTGTAATCCTCCTAATTTATGCGGCATTTATTGCCTTTTCTATATAGCCCGGTGCGCCGATTGCGCTGTGCCGGGTTATTTACAATGAACATGCGCCTTGCGGCGCGGATTAAAATTTATCACAAAATGCTGCAAATATCAAGTATTTTTTTGAAAAAATCCAATTTTTTCAGGGAGATATAATTATCAGGCCATATGCAGAAGCTTTGCTATCTTCTCCCCCTTGGGAATGAGCTTCATATCTTCGGTGGTTATTACGCGAAGCTTTATGACCGACACCGCGTAAACTATTACGGCAACACCGATGGCAATGCACATAACAAGCGCCATCATGAGTCTGCTGTCGGACGAAAGCAGCAGATTCATTACGCCGTAATATACCGCAAGCGCTATGACACCCATGATAGCGCTGGGCACGGCAGGACGGACGAAAATATTCTTCATTGACAGTCCCTTTTCAAAGCTGCGGTTAATGAATATAAGATTCAAAACGCACATTGTTACGTAGCAGCAGATCGTTCCGATCGCGGCGCCGTAGATATTTATTGACGGGATCGCGACTATAAACCAGTTTATTGTGATCTTCACAAGCCCACCGGCAACGATGGAATAAAGCGTGAGCCGCTCCTTGCCCGTTGCCTGGAGAACAGCCGTGCTCATAAGCGAAAAGCAAACGAAAACCGAGGCAACACCCAGCAGGCACAGAAGCAGCGGGCCGGACTCATGGGCATTTGGGTAGATAACGTTCATAATGGGCTCACACAAAACTGCAAGTCCGACGCCCATGGGCAGGGCTATCGCCATTGCTATGCGCAGTGAATCTTCGGATATTTTGCCTGCCTCTTCCCTTGCGTCCATTACAAGCTTTGCGGAGATCGCAGGAACGATGGACACCGTCAGCGGAGTAATGAATGCCGCAGGAAGATTGAACAGCGTCTGAGCTTTTCCGTAGACGCCGTAGAGCGTTTTTGCGTGCGAGTAGGTGTATCCGACAGCGCTCTGGAGCCTTGTCATGCACAGCCCGGCGTCAATAAGGTTAATAAGCGACAGCGCAACTGAGCCGAGCGCAATAGGGATACCTATGCTCAGCAGGTTTTTGAATATCGTTCCGGCGCTTTCCGGAACATCGGGCTGCGAAACGGTATCAAAGCGGTAGTTGCGCATTTTGTATATGAGCATGTACAGCAGCGCGGCAAGCGAGCCGACTGTAACGCCGAATATGGCGCCTGCGACCGCAACGGGCTTATCATAGCCTGCCTTTATCAGGTATGCCGCGAGAGCAAGTCCTGCCGCGACCTTGGCCAGGACCTCGAGTATCTGGCTGATAGTGGTCGGGGTCATGTTGCCGTAGCCCTGAGTCAGTCCTCTGTAGGTTGCGGTGATGCAGCACAGGAGCACCGCCGGTGCGAGAGCCTGGATGCTGAAAGCGGCATCGGGACTGTTTATAAGAGTGTTTGCAAGCCAGTCGGGGAACACGAACATTACCGTCGAGCAGACAGCGCCGAGGACAAAGAACGTCCACCATGCCACACGATATGTACGGCGTGCCTGCATCTGCAGTCCGCGAGTCTGCGCCGCGCTTATCATGCGCGAAAGCGCCACCGGAAAGCCCGCCGTCGCAAGCGTCAGAAACAGACTGTAAACATAATAAGCCTGAAGGAACAGACCGTATCCGTCGTCGCCGAGCATATTGCCCAGGGGGATCTTATACAATGCGCCGAGGATCTTCATTATTATAACGCCGGCGGTCATTATAGCTGCGCCGTGCAGATAATTCTGCTGTTTTGCTTTTGCCACCAAAAGGCCTCCAATCATGTAGAAAGAGTCGTTTTCAGACTTTGAAACTATATACTATAAGAGCAAATAAATCAAGGGAATTCTGTAAATTCCCTTGATTTAAAACAGCTAAATCATTTAATTTTTACATTTTTCCGGGCATGAATTTAAGTACTGCTACCTGGGCCGGAGTGTCTTTATCTATCGATATCGTGTTCGTATCATAAAAATGAACTATCGGCAAAGGCATATACTGATCCGTAAACGCCGTCACTCTCTCCATCCGGCGGCTGCCGCAGCCGTCATGCGCATAGTGCATCGGGATAACGACGTTTGCACAAAGCTCATCTGCCAGAGGCTTGGTTTTGTCGCTGGGCATTGCGCGAAAGCCGCCTGCGTTTATCATCAGAACATCGGCTCCGAACAGCATGTCCTTCTCAGCATCCGTCAGGAAGCTGCCGTGGTCGCCCATATGGACGAGCTTGAATTCGCCCCAATTTATAATATGTATCTTGTTTTTGCCGCGCAGGCTGCCATAGCTTGTGTCGTGAAAGGTATCTATCACCGTCACCTCATACGGGCACTCTCTCGCCGTGCCGGAGAGCTTGACTCCGGCGCGGTAATTGTGTCCGCGGTGCTCATGGCTGCACAAGACGGCATCTGCGCTCGTGCTCATGGGCGGATAGTTTGCATTCGTAAGATCATAAGGGTCTATAACAAGACTGTATCCGTCATGGCTTATCTTAAAGCAGGAATGTCCGAGCCAGCTTATCTGCATATTTTTTCTCCGTTTCAAGTCTCGTAATCGTCGGCCAGCAGATGCTCGCCGATTTTATACACGTTGCCGGCTCCGACCGTGAGGATAAGGTCGCCAGGCTGCGCGGTTTTGCGCAGGTCGCGCTCGATCTCTTCAAAGGTCTTAAAGAATTTTGCGCCCTCAATTTTCTCCGCGAGGTCTGCCGAGGAGATGCCGAGAATATTCTTTTCACGGGCGGCAAATATCTCCGCAAGGTACAGCACATCCGGCCGGCGCAGCTGACGGACAAAATCGTGGAACAGCGCCATAGTGCGCGTATAGGTGTGCGGCTGGAAAACAACGATCGTGCGCTTATATCCAAGCGCTTCGACAGCATCCAGAAGTGCCTTAAGCTCGCCCGGATGGTGCGCGTAATCGTCGTACACATCCGCGCCGTTGAATTTGCCCTTAAACTCAAATCTTCTGCCCGCTCCTGAAAAGCCTGCAAGACCGTATTTTATTGCCGTAGGCTTTATGCCGAGGCAGATGCAGGCCGCAGCGGCCGCCAGAGCGTTTTTAAGGTTATGCACGCCGGGAACATGGATGTTCACTGTGTCAAACAGTTTTCCCTTGTACATAATATCAAACTTAGTCAGTGAGCCGATACGGATAACGTTTTTAGCGTAAACATCGGCCTTTGAAGTGAGGCCAAAGGTCACGATATTGCGCTCAAGTCCCTTGACGGCATCCATTGTGTTCTCGTCGTCATGATTTACGACAACATAGCCGTCCTCCGGAACATGGCTTGCAAACTCGCGGAAGCTTTTCTTAATATCCTCAATGCCGGAGAAGAAGTCAAGGTGATCCTCCTCAATATTGAGTATGACGGCGACGGTCGGGTAAAACGACAAAAACGAGTTATAATACTCACACGACTCCATAACGATGGTGTCGCCCGTTCCGACTCTGTGCCCTGCCTTAAGAAGCGGCAGAGTTCCGCCTATCATGACGGTGGGGTCCTTTTCGGCCGCCATAAGGATATGAGTACACATTGAGGTAGTCGTAGTCTTGCCGTGGGTTCCGGCAATGCACAGGGCGTTTTTATAGCCCTTCATGATAGCGCCCCATGCCTGGGTGCGCTCAAACACGGGAATGCCCATCTCATGCGCGCGGACGATCTCGGGGTTTTCGTCATGCGCCGCGGCCGTGCGCACAACGAAATCAATGTCGCTTGTTATATTCGCCGCGTCATGGCCGATGGATATTACTATTCCCTTTTCGCGCAGATGCGAGGTACGCTCGCTCTCCGCGATATCGGAGCCGCTTATTATAAGTCCTGCATCGGAAAGCACCTCGGCCAGAGGCGACATGGAAACGCCGCCTATGCCAATGAGATGGCCTCTTTTTCCTCGCACTAAATATTCACTGAAATCCGGCATAATTTCTCCAATCACGCTTTATATTAACAATTTGATGTTGATGTTGCATTTAGCAAATGATATTATAATACTGTAAAGTCAACTTGACAAGAATTAAAATCTTTGTACATACAGGAACTTGATCACTATGCCTCAAATCAATCCTCCCAAATATGTCAGGCAAATACTGTTCGGTCTGCAGGCGCGAGGGCATCTTGCCTATCTCGTCGGCGGCTGTGTTCGCGATGTTATTATGAACATTACACCGCAGGACTGGGATATATGCACGAGTGCCCTGCCTGAAGAGGTAATGGAGCTTTTCCCCGGCTCGCGTCCTACGGGTCTTGAGCACGGAACGGTCACGGTCATCATCGGCAGCAAGAGCGCCGAGGTCACGACCTTCAGGACCGAGGGCGACTATCGCGATCACCGCAGGCCGGATTCAGTCACCTTTGTTTCCGACCTCATCACCGATCTCGGCCGTCGCGACTTTTCAATGAATGCTATTGCTCTTTCGGCCGACGGTATGCTTGCCGATCCGTTTGACGGAGTGAGCGACATTGAAAAGCGCTGCATTCGCTGTGTCGGAAATCCTAAACTTAGGTTTACCGAGGATGCATTGCGAATGTTCCGTGCTCTGAGATTTTCCGCAAGGCTCGGTTTTACCATTGAATACGACACGCTCAGCGCAATTGAAGAGTGCGCCGAGCTTGCTTCCGAGCTCGCGCCGGAAAGAGTGCGCGATGAGGTAGAAAAAATCCTGCTCACTACACGTCCGGAGACCATGAGCGCCGCAATTAGCTTTGGGCTTATGAAAAGGTATATAAGCGGCGCAGGCTGGAAAACGCCCAATTTTGCCGACCTTGCAAGCATGCCGCGCAAGCCGCTTTCGCGTTGGGTCGCATTCAGTATCATGCTCCGCAAATACGGCTATATTCCCTCGGCAAGCGAATTTCTCAAGCAGCTTCGGCTTGACGGGCGCACAATACGCTGCTGCACGGACGCCGAGGTGCTTTTGAGTCAGGATCCGCCTTCGGACAGTCTCGGCTGGAAAAAGCTTTTGAACCGCTACGGCGTCGATACCGTCACCTGCGCCGTGCAGGCTTATTCCGTAATAATGGGCATCGACTGCGAAAAGGAGCTGAGAGCCGTTCTCAAAAGCGGAGAGTGCTTTTCGCTCAAGCATCTTGCCGTCACCGGCGACGATCTGCTATCGCTCGGTCTCAAGGGGCCGGAACTTGGCGAAATGCTGAAGTTTTTGCTTGAATATGTTATGGAATACCCTGAAAATAACAAACGCGAAATTTTGCTTGAGCTTGCAAAATATTCGGAGGAAAGCTGATGGATAAAGCAATGGAAGAGCTGCGCGGCCAATGTCTCGGCTGCGAGGGCTGCATTCTCGGAAAGACGCGCACGAAGCTCGTCTTTGGCGACGGTAACCCCGACGCCAAGATAATGCTCATCGGCGAAGGCCCCGGCGAACAGGAGGATCTTCAGGGGATTCCGTTCGTAGGCAGAGCCGGCTTTCTGCTTGACGATATGATGAAGATGATAGATCTCGATCGCAGTCGCGTATATATAGCCAACATCGTGAAGTGCCGTCCGCCGCACAACCGCGATCCGCTGCCCGAGGAGAGGGACGCATGCTCGCAGTGGCTTAAAAAACAGATCGAGATAGTTGATCCGCTTATTATAATATGCCTCGGGCGCATTGCTGCCACCTCGCTTATCGACGAGGATTTCAGGATCACCCGGCAGCACGGCCAATGGTTTGACCTTGACGGCAGGCGCTGCCTTGCAATATACCACCCCTCTGCTCTTCTGCGCGACGTTTCCAAACGTCCGGAAACGTTTACAGATCTCAGAGAAATAAGGAGTGAGATCCGCAGGCTATGCCCGGAGGTGTACGAATGATATACAACATCCGCGAGTATACCCGGGAAGACACATCCGCTATGAGGTCGCTCTGGAGCGACGCTTTCGACGATCCTTCTGAGCTTATCGACTTTTTTTTCGAACTGCTGCCCTCGATGGGAACAGGCTTTGTCGCCGAGCTTGACGGTGAAATCTTCGGCGCGGCATACGTGCTGGACGCATTTTTGCATCTGCCCGGAGGCGAGACAAAAAAGCTTGCGTATATCTATGCCGTTTCCGTTGATGAAAGTGCGCAGGGGCGCGGCATCGGCGCCGAGCTTACAAGGGCATGCATGCGAAACGCATGGGACTACTCGGCAGATATCTGCTGCACGCTGCCGGCAGAGGATTCGCTTTATGATTGGTACGAAAGCCGCTGCGGCCTTGCCGCTGCAAGCTATTGCCGATACGAGGAGGCTGCGGCCTCTGCCGAAATTGACGGCATACGGCGTCTGTGCGCCGATGAATACGGCTTTCTGCGCGAGGATATGCTCAAGGGGCACGCGCACGTCAGCTTTTATTACGGTTATTTGCGCTTTCAGGAGGAAATATTCACATCCTCCGTCGGCGGTTTCTTCGAGTATCAAGGCGGACTTGTCTGCGGATATGTAGAAAACGGTATTTTTTATGTCAAAGAAGCGCTCGGTGATACGCCCGAGTTTATCCCGGCGCTGTGCGCATCACTCGGAGCCGGAAAAGCCGTGATAAGGCGCGCAAGCGCGCATGGCGAGCGCTATATCGCGGCATATCAGAGCAAGGACTTTCCGCCCGACACTGTGTGGAACTTAACATTGGACTGAAAAAAAGCAGCCTTACGGCTGCTTTTTTCAGTTTATTGAGAACTTATAGCTCGTTTTTGAAAAATATCGCTCCCCGGCGCGCAGAAGCGGAGACGGGAACTCGGGATGGTTCGGGCTGTCGGGATAATACTGCGTTTCAAGGCACAAGCCCGAGTTTTTGCCGTAAACCGCGCCGCCCTTTCCGAGCCGCAGCCCCGTTGCGCCGCCGGCATAAAACTGCACTGCCGGCATATCGGTAGCGAGAGTCATTGCTATGCCGCTTTCTTTACTCACAAGTCTCGCGCACGGCTCACTTCCGCTTAACACAAAGCAGTGATCGTAAAAGCCGTTTTCAATTTTTCGCATTTTTCGGAAATCAAATTTCGTATCCGAAACGGAGCATACCTCGCCTGTAGGGATAAGCTCCTCATCAACAGGCAAATAGCCGTCGGAGTTTATCATCAGCTCATGGTCAATGATATCTCCCCTGCCGGAAAGGTTAAAATAGCTGTGATTTGTTAGATTTAAATATGTATCGGCATCGGACACGGCCTCGTAGCTTATGCTAAGCTCATTATCCTCGGAAAACTCATACGTCACGCGGGCCTCGACTTTTCCCGGGAATCCGTCGCCGCCGTCGGGGTCGGATATGCCGAGAGTAAGTGCGTTCTCCCCTACCGCTATCTCGGTAAAGCGGCGCTTGCTCAGGCCGTTTCCGCCGTGGAGCGTGTTTTTTCCCTCATTTGCGCTTATCTTATATTTTCTGCCGTTTAGCATAAACGCGGCATTCGCTATTCGATTTGCGTATCGGCCGACGAATGCGCCGAAGTAGCCGTCATTGCGCAGGTACTCCCCCGGCGTGTCGTATCCGAGCACAACATCTGTCGGTGCTCCGTTCCTGTTCGGAACGACAATGCTCTGCACCGCAGCGCCGAGGCTTGCTATGCGCACATACGCGCCCGACGAATTTTTTATCGTATAAAGCTTATACTCACCGAAGGTGCTTTTTGTTACCGGCATGTTCATCTCCTCCGTTTCTTTGCCCCATTATAAGTCGGAACGGCGCGCTTATCAAGTATTCCGTCAATTGCAAGGCGCAATTGCACCTGAAAACGTGCAATTTTAGTTAATATTTTGTCATAATATTTGAAAATTCGTTGATATTTCAGCATAAATATAATTATGAGGTAATTTCGTATGTTGACAATCATATGCAATTGAATTAGAATAAATTTTGTTACAAATGGCTTGAACAAAATAATTATAATGATAAGAGGTAATAAGATGTTTAAAGTCGTACAAAAAAGATTTCTGAACGATGCAAAGAGCATTTGCCTGTTCGAGATCGAAGCTCCGCTGGTCGCAAAGCACGCCCAGGCAGGTCAGTTCGTCATCTTCCGTCTGGATGAGCAGGGCGAGCGTACTCCTGTTTCCGTAGCAGGCTATGACCGCGAAAAAGGCACCGTTACCGTTATGGTACAGGCTGCCGGCCGCACCACCAAGATGCTGCACACCGTGCAGGAAGGCGATTACATCACCGACTTCGTCGGCCCCCTCGGCAAGGCTACCGAGATGGACGGTCTGAAGAAGGTCTGCGTTGTCGGCGGCGGCGTCGGCTGCGCTATCGCATACCCCATCGCCAAGGAAATGCACGAAAAGGGCATTGACGTGACCTTTATCGCAGGCTTCAGAAGCGCTGACATCGTCATCCTGAAGGACGAGCTCAAGGCCGCTTCCGACAAGCTCATCATGTGCACCGACGACGGCACCTACGGCGAGAAGGGCTTCACCACCGAGTATCTCAAGCAGGAGATCGAGGCCAACATCAAAGAGGGCAAGCCTCAGTTTGACCGCGTTATCGCCATCGGCCCGGATATCATGATGAAGTTCCTGGCTGAGGTCACCCGTCCTTACGGCATCAAAACCATCATCTCCCTCGACCCGATCATGGTAGACGGCACAGGCATGTGCGGCGGCTGCCGTGTCATCGTCGGCGGCGAGACCAAGTTTGCCTGCGTTGACGGTCCCGACTTCGACGCACACGAGGTCGATTTCGACTCGCTTATAAAGCGTGCAGCGTTCTACAAGGAAGAGCAGGACGAGGCTGCAAAGCATATCTGCAATATGACCGGAGGTAAGCGCAATGGCTAACATGAGAATGGATAAAAACCCGATGCCCGAGCAGGATCCCGTAGTCCGCGCCGGCAACTTTGACGAGGTCGCTCTCGGCTACACTCCCGAGATGGCAATGGACGAGGCAAAGCGCTGCCTCAACTGCCACAACATGCCCTGCCGCACCGGCTGCCCCGTTTCGGTACGCATCCCCGAATTCATCGCCAAGGTCGCAGAGGGCGACTTTGACGCAGCATATGAGATCATCACCTCCACCAACTCCCTGCCCGCAGTCTGCGGCCGTGTTTGCCCGCAGGAGAAGCAGTGCGAATCTAAGTGCGTTCGCGGCATCAAGGGCGAGAGCGTCGGCATCGGCCGCCTCGAGCGCTTTGTCGCCGACTACCACATGAACAAGGAAGTCAAGGACGAGGTCAAGGCTCCCGAATCCAACGGTCACCGCATCGCGATCGTCGGCTCCGGCCCTGCCAGCCTCACCTGCGCAGGCGATCTGCGCAAGATGGGCTACGACGTTACCATCTTTGAGGCATTCCACAAGTCCGGCGGCGTTCTGGTCTATGGTATCCCCCAGTTCCGTCTGCCCAAGGAGATCGTTGCTGCCGAGATCGAGAACCTCAAGGCCATGGGCGTTAAGATCATAAACAACGCCATCATCGGCAAGAGCGAGACCGTTGACGAGCTGTTCGAAGACGGCTATGAGGCCGTGTTCATCGGCTCGGGCGCAGGTCTGCCTCAGTTCCTGCACATCCCCGGCGAGAATCTCCTCGGCGTTTACTCCGCTAACGAGCTTCTTACCCGTGTAAACCTCATGAAGGCTTACCGCGATGATTACGATACGCCGATAAAGCACTTCCACAATGTCTGCGTCGTCGGCGCAGGCAATGTCGCAATGGACGCAGCGCGCGTTTCCAAGCGTCTGGGCGCAGAGCATGTTTACATTGCTTACCGCCGCGGCAAGGAAGAGCTGCCTGCCCGTAAGGAAGAGGTCGAGCATGCCGAGGCAGAGGGCATCGAGTTCCGTCTGCTCAACAACCCCGTAGCCATCCACGCCGGCGAGGACGGCCACGTCACCGGTATCGAGCTTCAGAAGCAGGAGCTTGGCGAGCCGGACGAAAAGGGGCGCCGCAAGCCCGTTCCCGTTGAGGGCTCGAACTGGATCCTCGACGTTGACACTGTCGTTATCGCCATCGGCACCAGCCCCAACCCGCTGATCCGCAACACCACCAAGGGTCTGACCTTCACCCGTAAGGGCGGCATCGAGGCAGACGAAGGCGGCGCAACGGCTCGCGAGGGCGTTTTCGCAGGCGGCGATGCAGTCACCGGCGCTGCAACCGTTATCCTCGCAATGGGCGCAGGCAAAACCGGCGCAAAGAGCATTGACGAGTACATAAAGAGCAAAAAATAAGTCCAGATAAGACAGCATAAGCACCGATGCAATCGCGTCGGTGCTTATTTCTTCGCGATTTTTCAGACAATTTCAGATAACGCTGTCGAAATTTGCTTGTATGCCGGGAATATTACTAAAATTTTTATTAAAAATGCACTCAGGGTCTTGCATTTTTATATCATCTGCCGTAGAATAGCGGATGTATTTGAGTTCATTTTATATTTGACATATTATATTTTGCTTCTAATCAAGCACGAAAGGATTGATTTCATTGAAACGCGATCAGTTTCAGATATACCTTGACGCAAACCCGAGCGCGAAGCTGCGCGACATCGTTTCGCAGATGCTTTATGACGAGATCGTCTCGCTGTGCATAGCTCCGGGAACAAAGCTCAACGTCAACAGCATTGCCTCCGCCCTCGGCATATCACGCACGCCCGTCGCCGAAGCAATAATGAATCTGTGTGAGCAGGGCTTTGTTGTTTCAAAGCCGGATACAAGCGGTTTCTTTGTAATTGATCTGAGCCTTAAAGATATGATAGATCTTTACGACGTGCGCGCTGCGATCGAATGCGAGGCTGCCGCCCTGTGCACAGAGCGCGCCGATGCCGGCACCGTAAATGAGCTTGACAGGCTTGCCGGTGAATTTGCCGACTGTGTTATCCGCAGGGACTATGACGGCATGATCGCAACAGACATGCCATTCCACGGCCTTATAGTCGAGTCCTGCGGCAACAAGTATATCCAGAAGTGCTATAAGATGCTGCTGCCGAACCTGACGATGTATCAGTCCTCCATGATAAAATTCATCAGCAACTCTTCCGAGGATAATCCCTGGTCTCCAAGCGTTATTTATAACCACGTTGCGGTCGTGGAGGCAATAAAGATGCACATCCCCGACCTTGCCAAGCAGGCCATGGCAGACCATGTTAAGTCAAGCCTAAATTTCACCATGTTCTCCGGCGGCGGCGCGGATCCCTTCTCGACCGTCAGGAAGCCCAAGCCCGGCAAAAAGTGAATAATTTAAGCAGACGCATTTGCGTCTGCTTTTTTAGTGCTTATTCTTGATATCATGCAGAAATCTGCGGTTGTATTTCATGGCTGCATAGCGAGTGATACGGTCAATGTATATCGGGTCGTACGCTCCGCCCACAGCGCCGACGATAGGTATTCCCTGTAAAAACTTCATATACAAAAGTTCGCCCGACAGTCCCTCGGCGGCGATCTTCACCTCGGTCTTCATCGTTTCCTCGTCAGGCTCTGCGCCGTGCTCAATGAAATAGTTAACTCGCTCGTCGGCGGCTTTCAGCTCGTCTCCGCTGCGGAGAGATGCGCCTATCAGCAGCAGGATGAAATACTTTTCATCCATTCTGTCATAATCATAGCCATAGCTGAGCGCAGTCTCATACAGGCTCTTGAGCAGCATTCCCGTGAAAACCGGGATATCCGGTATGCCGACGCCGATAAGCCCCATGCCGATCCCGGAAACGCCCGATGCGACCGTGTTTTTCAGCTTTTGTGAGGCTGAGCCGCGCGAGGCCTCGTTCAGAGCGCGCCCGGACGGATTGTTTTCCGCTATTATACGTCGCACACGGCTGCTGCGCTCGATATCGCGGCGGTTGTAGGTTTTTTCGATAACTCCCGTTCCCTTTGCGAAGATAAGCTCAAAAGCCTTTGCAAAGCCCGTATCGAGCGTATCCTTGAGCTTTTCGGGAACCTTGGTCTGCAAAAAGCGGTTCAGGCGGCTGTCGCTGCGCCGCGAGCGCTCATCGATATATTTTTTCTCGGCTGCAAGCTGCTTGCGCCACGCACGTTCAAAATCATCCATAGTCTCAGCTCCTTTGCTGCGATTATACAATACTTCGAGCAAAAATAAAAGACCGGCACGGGCCGGTCTTTTATTTGTCTGTCAGTCTTCCCAGCACTCGGTCTTGCCTTCAAGGCCGATGCTTGAGGATTTAAACACGGGATCCTTCCCCTCTTTGCGCTGGCTCATGTAATCCTTGAGCGCGGCAAGAGCAGGCTTTGCAATGATAATGATAACGGGAACATTTATGATGACCATGAACGCCTGGAGCATATCTGCGGTATCCCATACGATGCCTGCCGAGAGCAGTGCGCCGACAAACACCAGCGCTGTCGCTATCAGGCGGAAGACGAGCATAAACGCCTTGGACGGGGTGCGCTTGAGGATGAACTTCAGGCAGCCCTCGGTGTAATAATAGTTGCCGATGAGCGTTGTGAATGCAAACAGGCTCATTGCCACGGCAATGAATATCGGGCCGAAGTCACCCAGTGCAAGCTGCATGGACTGCTGAACATATGCAGCGCCGGCAGCATCGGCAGCAAGTCCCTCGGGGTTTGCGCACATGCACATCATTGCGGTCGCGGTACACACGAGCAGCGTGTCGATAAAAACGGACAGCATCTGCACGAGACCCTGCTTTACGGGGTGCGATACGTCCGCCGAGGCGGCGGCGTTGGGCGCAGAACCCATACCGGCTTCGTTGGAGTAAAGGCCGCGCTTGATGCCCCACATCATACAGGAGCCTGCAAAGCCGCCGAAGATTGCCTTAAAGTCAAAGGCCGCGACGAATATGTTCTTGAGAACCAGCGGCAGGTTCGTGATGTTCATGATGACTACTATGAGCGATACGACTATGTAAATAAGGCCCATGACCGGAACGAGAATGCCGGTTATATTGGTAAGGCGCTTGCCGCCGCCGAGGACGCACAGTGCAAACAGAACGGCAAGTATTGCGCCGATAATGATCGGAGTCTTGCTCGGGTCATAGAAGCTGAAGGTCTTAAAGGTGTCCTGAGTGTTGAAGGACGCAAGCATATTATAGCCCACGACATAGGTCAGGATAAGAATAACGGCAAAGATAATGCCGAGCCAGCGCTGCTTGAGCGCGTTCTGCATATAGTAAGAAGGGCCGCCGTAATAAGTGCCGTCGGAGTCCTTGTGCTTATAGATCTGAGCCAGCGTAGACTCGATGAACGCGGATGCTCCGCCGAGGATAGCGGTTATCCACATCCAGAAGATAGCTCCGAATCCGCCGAGGCAGATAGCCGTTGATACGCCGATGATGTTTCCTGTGCCGACGCGCGAAGCAGTCGATACCATCAATGCGCCGAACGAGGATACAGATTTCTTATCTTTCGGCTTTTCGTTTACGACCTTGATTGACTCGCCGAACAGGCGGATCTGCAAAAGTCCGGTGCGGACGGTGAAATAAAGTCCGGCCGCAACAAGGAACAGCGGCACTATGTACGGCTGATACAAAAAGCCGCTAATGGCGTTGATAACGCCGTGAATCGCTTCGATCATTAAACATACCTCTCTCATCTGATATTTTTGTCGAAATTTTCGCGATGTTTACATTATAGACATATTCGTGTGCAATTGCAAGCTTTATCAGCTGTGAAAACCGCGTTTCTGCGCAAATTTGAGTACAGTTTTTTGATATCGCTCTTTTGTACCGCAAAAGCGTATTGTGGTTTTTAGATAATGATGCTATAATTTAAAATCTCAAAACCATGCGAAAGGTCACGAGATTATGAACCTGTCAAGTAAAAAGCTTAATATCGACTATGCGCTTTTGCAAATGTCATACTGGGTAACGAGTGCTGTTTTGTTTTGCTTTACGACCATATTTCTGCAATTTAAAGGTTATTCCAACTATGAGATCGGCATAGTATTTGCTGTCGGCAATATTATCGGATTTATAGCGCAGCCGCTCATTGCCGGGCTTGTTGACAAGAGCCAAAAGCGCATTCTGCTTCGCTGCATATGCATTACATCGATACTCTCGGCGTTGCTTATGCTGGCCGTGTGTCTGCTCCCATCCGGCAGCGTTACGATAATTGGCGCATATGCTCTGCTCATAGCGGGCAGCACGCTGCTCAATCCACTTTGCATATCGCTCAGCTTTTATGTTGAAAGCTGGGGCAGCAGCGTGAATTTCAGCCGTGCGCGGGCAATCGGCTCGTTTTCGTTTGCGGTATGCAACGTAGTTATGGGAATTCTCGTTCAACGGGTCAGCGAAAACGCCGTTCCGGTGTCATTCATAATATTTTCTGCTCTTCTCGGACTTATAACGCTTCTTTTTATCCCAGGGCAGCGTGCGCATCGCTCGGCTAACGCAGAGCATGAGCAGGCAAATATCGCCGAGCCGAGTGCTCTTACCGTATTTGCAAAGGAAAACAAGCGTTTTATGCTGTTCTTGCTCGGAACCGCAGCGCTGTTCTTTACCCACGGCATGATCGGAAACTTCATGATAGAGTTTATCCGAAACATCGGCGGCGGCAGCGAGGACATGGGCAACGTGCTTGCATTCATGACAGTCGCCGAGGTTCCGGTAATGCTGTTGTTCGGCCAGCTTACAAAGCGCTTCAAGTGCTCTTCCCTGCTCAGATTTGCGGTCGTCATGTTTTCTATGAAAGAGCTTATGATATATCTTGCATCGAGCATACCGGCGCTGTACGCCGCTGAGGTCCTGCAGGCATTCTCGTTCGCGATATTCGTCCCTGCGTCCGTGCGGTACGTTGACGAGGTGATCGCTAAGCGTGACGCCGTGCGCGGTCAGGCACTTGTAACGGCGATGATAACCCTCGGCAGCATATTTGCAAGCTACATCGGCGGCCTGCTGCTGGATACCTCAACGCCAAAGTATACACTGCTTATCGGCGTGATAGTATCCATTGTCGGCACGCTCATCATGCTCGGCGCAATACAAACGACAGAGAGTTAAATTCTTTGCATTAAAAAGCCCTTTGAGAAAGTTTTTTCTTCTCTCAAAGGGCTTGGTAAACTGGATTATTAATAGTCAAGTACGATGTCCTCCCGCATCGTGTATTCGTAGTTATGATTGAGAATTTCGGACGGCTCCTGATGTAGCAGCCAGTCCCGATATTTGTCCTGCTCGGCTTTCATTTTCTCGTAAAGTCGAGCGTTGTAATCTGTTTCGTTCATAGCGAACACCTCCTTCAAAATAGAAATAGCCGCCTGATTTCTTTTGAAAACCAAGCGGCTATGTACGCCATATTTTGTTCAACAAATCGGAATTTGAAAACCACAATTTTATAAGTGGTTATTAACCCTCACAGGGTTTTAATA